>Ga0247831_1000167_pt1 | contig 145629 bp, 154 predicted proteins | sample LaCruzMarch2015__9_FD_192406 | JGI IMG/M metagenome (GOLD analysis project Ga0247831, IMG submission 192406) | Freshwater microbial communities from meromictic Lake La Cruz, Castile-La Mancha, Spain - LaCruzMarch2015_1m | ecosystem: Environmental > Aquatic > Freshwater > Lake | place: Spain... | reverse complement strand
TTATGTCTGTAAAAAAAGTTTGACGCTATCGTGGATTTTGTTATTTTCTCCATTGATACTTTTTGTTATTGGGATGGTAATTTTTATAAGTACAAAAAAATAATAATATATTATATGATATGTCTTCCAACGATGGTATATTTAGTCATTTCTTTGCTAAGTTTAGTAGGGTCATTTCAATATCATAATAGTCATATCATGTCTGTTATCGGTTCCTTATTATTTATTATGTTATGGAGTTGTCTATTGAATTATGTATGTAAAAAGTCTGAAACAATTGCGTGGATTTTATTATTACTACCTTTAGTGATGTTTATTCTTGTGATTGCGGTAGCTTTTGAAATATCAGTCTATAACGGAGTAAAAAAATATGCAAGTAATCTAGGAAATTTATATCGTTAAATAGTATGTTTGGTTATCGTAATTATATAATATCAAATACGTCAAATTACGTAAGTTCTCCTAATTATGGACCCTATGATACTCAATATCCATCAATTGTTAGCAATCTAAATAATGGTAATTTAAATGGAAAACATCCTACACCAGCTTCTTTTCCTATCATGGAGACAGGAAATGATTATTCTTCCTCTAGACAAATTTATAAAAGAGTATTTAGTCCATTAAACACCCCCTTTGCAAGACAGATGGCAGTGCGTCCGGAAGGATGCGCCGGCACGTGCTACTTAAAATCTCCAGCGAATAGATATACGAATGGCATGTTTAGTAAAGGAAAAAGGTTTAATGTGAATAGTAAAAATTATATTGCGCCTGTTTCATCCAGCGAATTGGCAAATCTTAAAAAAGCGGCAAATATAGGAAAAACAAGTTTAAAGGAAGGTCTTCCAGACGAAGCTTACTATACGAATCGTTCCTATGATAAAAGTTTGGTTACTTCTACAAAAAAGAGGATTCGTTCGAGTGGTTGCGTAGCACCTAAAAAATGCAGTTCTATTTATAATCGTCAATTCACATCATCGAATGCTTTCACACAAAGTTCTTTTTTTTAATCTTTTTTTAAAATATGCATCCCTATCTCGTTGAATTTCTAGGAACTTTTTTTCTTATGGCAGTGATTCTTTATTCCAAAGGTAATTGGATTCTTATTGGTCTCGCATTGGGAATCGCAGTACTTTTGGGAGGAAAATCATCCGGTGGTTGTTTCAATCCAGCGGTGACTATTGGAGCTTGTCTTTCTAAATCTCTTCCTTATTCTAAACTTCTTCCCTATATAATTGTTGAAATTTTGGGTGCCATTTTAGCAACCGTCATATACATAAATACTAAAAGGAGATAAAATTGAATTTAAATATATAATAATGAAACAATAAAATGAATATTCAAGACCCAACGACCTTTCGTGAAAATATCGTTGCAACATTTGTTGAAAAGGGGATTCACGAACCCTTTGCAACAAATTTCGAAAAAGGAATTTTCAACTGGACCATTAGAGAAGCAAAAAACCGCAAAATTATTAAAAAATGGTCCAATCGGTTCTTTGTCGTCATCTACATAGATAAATTAAGAACTACCATATTTAATCTAACACCAGAAATGATTGAACAAATAAACACCGAAGAATTAAAGTCACAGCAAATTGCCTTTATGACACATCAAGAACTAAATCCTCAAAAATGGGACGACGCAATTCAACGAAAAATATTGAGGGATAAATCAAAATACGAGACAAATATTGAAGCGTCGTCAAGCTCATTCTATTGTCGCAAATGTCATAAAAATAAGACAACCCATTATCAATTGCAGACAAGGTCGGCGGATGAACCAATGACGACATTTGTTACATGTATAAATTGTGATGCGAGATGGAGATGTTAGAATAAATATAGGAAAAATAAAAGGAAAATAAAAATCCACCCATAAGACGTTTTAGGTCTGTACAAAATATTCAATTCTGAATCTGTGTATTTTGTACGTTTTGTATTTGCATAAATAATTTTTTCAATCATTGAATCAGGAAAACGAGCATGTACTTTTCGCAAAAACATGGCATACTTATTTTTTTTTGCACTTGCAATGTAATCCATATTCTCCTTCGAGTCTTTTATAAAAAGATAGGGGCTAGTGGAAGAACTCATTCGAGTCCAGTCGCAAATGGATGATGAACAATTAACGACTGATTTCAATCGATGGTAATGCAATAAAGCAATGGCAAAAATACTCTCATTTGCGATAATGCCTTCCACAATCATCTGATACATTTTATCTTTTGCAAAAGATAAACAATAAAATGCATCTACTCTTGTCATAACAAACCAAGGGTCGTTTGCCAATTGATAGTGTTGTGGCAATTTATACAAATTGGCCCTCTTGTGGTATTGAACGTTCCAATTTGGTTTATACCAACGGAAAATCGTGTATTCATAATATTGAAAAAAAAGTTTTCGAAACTCTTCGGGAGAAATTAAAGGGATACATGAATCCGTTAAAAAACAAAACCATCTATTTTCTTTATCTTTATACGCGTATGATAAAAGTGATATTAATGCAGGTACTACATGAAAATAACTCGTTTCTTTTACATAAGAGATAGGAATACAATGTTTTCGAATCCATGATGATTTAACTTTACTATTTTTTGTATGAAAATAAATATTAATAATATCACGATTATAATAAACCCATTCCTTCCAGATTTTTTCTTTTGTCAATTGATTTTTATAACTAATAAGGAAACAGAGAGCTATTTTCATAGATATAAAGACAAGAAGATATTTATATCGTTTATTCAATAATTTCTAAATCTGCCAATTTCCAAAACTCTTTTGAACCATTTGGCAAAGGTCGCTGAATAATAAACGGAATTTTTTTTGCATTTAATTCTTCCTCTGCTATAATATATCCATCAATAACACTAGTTAAAACATCCACATAAGGTTTTGCACCGTTGTTGATTTGTTTTGCTCGTTCTCCCAAAACGCGTGTTCTTTCATATTTGGTTAGTATGGGAAGTGTTTGGTGATTTTTATCAATGATGACACCAGCATCATCTCTGGTTGTACTTGATAGCGCATCAATTTCTATATTGTTATGAATGACACATTCTGGGTGATTATCTTGCAAATATTTCTCTGATATGTTTAGCGTAAATTTTTGTAAATAATTATGGTCATCTTCTGCAACATCAAAATCATCATCCGAGTCTATTTTTATTTCACTTGGCATTTCATTCAGGTCTTCAATTGGTTCATCCTTAAAGTTTTCGTCTAAATTAAATTTGTCTTCTTGGTCGTCGCTGTTCTCTGAAAAGTCGTCCATCACTGTTTCATCGCCTGAATCTTCTGGCTGGTCAAATTCTTCTGAAACGACTGTTTCGGCATCTGAATCTACGTCAAAATAACTTGCTGTTTTACTCATCTTTTATATAATTAATTATTATTATTATTAAATCAATTTTTAATATCTGTTTTCCAACTATGGTCACAAACAGAACATAAATATAAATATTTCAAGTTTGTATTATCGTAACGTATTAGAATAATTTCAACTGGCACAGAACTTGTATTTGTTTGGCATTCTTTATTAGGGCATGGCATTTTTTGTATTCGTGGTAATGTGGGGTCTAACTTGGTAAAACGATTAATATGGGTTTCGTCTGTTATGTATTCTTCCGAACTATGAATACATAAATTAGTTATTTCTGTTTCGACATCCTGGCAATTTCTACAATATAATTTTAAATTATTACCATCATCCGAAACTTTTATGTAATACATGTTTTCACACACTTTGCAAAACTTCATTTTATATATTTTACATCTATGTTTTAAATTCAATTTTTAATTTGTTTAATTGTTCGATTAATCTACTATAATTTATTAAAGTTTCCATATAATAAATTCCAACACGCAATACAGTTGTTTCTTGTGATTTTTTATGACAAAACTCAATTAGTGAGTCTATATTTTTTTGAAAATGAGTTTTCATCTCCACCTCAAATAATTGAAAAAAATCTTCCGATATTTTTTTTGTTAATATTTTGCATATGGCTATATTTATATTTTCATGTTCAATGCTCAATGTATAATTTAAAAAATCTCGGTGTGTTTTGGTAATATGTGGTTCATTCAATAATGGATTTTTACATAATACAGTGTTTAATGATAATAAAATAGTTGAGATTGATTGACACGATGTCCATTGTTCTCCCTTCCAAGTATTTAATACAGATAAACACGTCTTTTTGTTTATGTAAAAGTTAGGATTAAATCTCGTTTTACCATCATTTGTGCAATAATCAACTACTGGAGGTTCATACGGATACTTTGGGGTAAAATGAAATTGAAAAAAATAATATCCCCCAAAATAAGGGGTTTCTTCACCACCCACAATGAGTGCATACCCTTTTAAAATATTATCATCATCGTGTTTGTAATAAATGCCATGGTCATCCAATGGTTCGTCAATTAGTTGTTTAATATCTTTAACCAACCGTTTCGCGCAATCTTTGGGAATAAAAACAGTCATATTTATTACTTGTATTATTGTATTTAATTAGATTTATTTTAAACTTAACCGTCTAGTTTTACTAAAAATAGTTTGTATTTTTAATGCTGCATGAATTCGCTTTACTATTGATTCATTATTTATTTCTGCCAATTCTTTACTTTGAAAAAGTAATTCTATGGTAGCATTTAAATCAAAACTATTATCATGATATTTTAATAATTTTTGATTACGACGTCGTTTATATTCACTAATGGTCATACGATATCTATAATCCGTATCCATAACTTCATCTCCAGACAATGTTAAAGCTCCCGTAAACCAACCATAAAAACTAGGATAATACAAAATGGTATTTTGAGATGGTTCATCGTTATTTCTTCCAGCAAGAGTTATTAAACTGGCGGCTTCAGTATATTTATTTTCATCTATATATCGCTCCAAAAGCGTATTTTGTTTATTAGTTAATTTTCTTGCATATCCAAAATCAATGAGCATTGGTCTTATATTTTTAAATTCACGATATTGCCATGATGCGTGGGGTAAATCAGAAACATCAAAATAAAGATTGTCGGGGTTGGTATGTTTTATTAAAATATTGTTTCTATGAAAATCTCCATGCGAGTATCCTGTTTTCCATGCAGTAAATAATATTACAAAAAACGCGGCAATATATTCTGGGATTACAAAATTTTCCGGGGTTGTTGAGTTATCCATACTAGTATATCCTTTTGCAAACTCCATGGCAATAATTCCAATTCCATCAAACAATTTAGGTAAATCTTCAGTGATATCAAGTATTCGAGTTAGTATATCGTTAATACTATCCTTGTCGGTAATGATTTTACTGTACACAATGGCCGGGCATACAGGCTGTAAATTTTTATTTGTAGCATTATATATCTTTTTTTGAATATTGAGTTCTTCTTGAAACTCGCTTTTCTTCATTGCTTTTTTGTCAATGATAGGTATATTATTTCCTTTTGATGATATGAATACGACTTTAATCAATAATGAATCTACATATTCACCAAAATTATCTATATCTGTACTTATATAGGGTGATGTAATACCAGAATTTAATACCATATGACTTATTATGCCGTATTTTGAATCTGCGACATTAAAATCAACACGAGTAGAATTTTTTATAAAAACATCAAATGCATCTTTATCAAATTTATACTTACGTGATTTAGTAATACCAGCCCCTTTCATACTATGAGGAAAGAAATTTAATTATAAATTAAAATTGAATTAAAAAATGAAATAAAAATATATTAACATAATATAATAAACACAATGGCGTCACAGTATAAAAATCTCGACGACTATCTTTCAAAGCATAAATTTGTATCAGAATCTGACGGGTCGCCAACACACACAAGAATAGGTAGTAAAACATTAAAAATAAGTGGAGGGTCTTACACCATCACAGAGGAAGAAAAGGATATATTTCATGAATTATATTGCAGAAAAGTTTTCACGGACAAAAAACCCGAATATCTGACAGAAAAACAAATCAGTGATGGTCCCATTCTTATCGATTTTGATTTCAAATTTTCGGTCGACGTTGATAAAAGATTATATACAAAGAGTCATATTGAAGATATTCTTGGGTTATATCTTGATACACTGAAATTGATGTTAGAATTTACGGACCAACCATTTCCCATATTTATTATGGAAAAAAAAGACGTCAATCGGTGTATCGAAAAGGAATTGACAAAGGATGGATTGCATATAATTATTGGGATAAAGTCCGACCATATTTTTCAAGGATTATTAAGGAATAAAATAGTGAAAGAAATTCCGAATATTTGGGATGAACCATTGCCACTTACAAACACGTGGGAAAATGTGGTCGATGATTCTATATGCAAGGGTTCAACAAATTGGCAAGTGTATGGTTCTCGAAAACCAGACCATCAACCATACATACTGACACAATATTATCAAGTAACTTTTGATTCTGCTGACAAAGAATTTTCATTAAACCCAAAGACGTTTGATGAAAAAACGATTACTCCTCTCATATCGGCACAATACAATAACCATCCTTCCTTTGAGATGAATAAAACGACCGAGGAAGAATACAACGAAGTAAAAAACATGAAGACCAAACCAAAAAGAAAGACTTGTTTCAAGATTAATGTGGTCGAAGATGTCGTCATTCCAGATATTCAAGATATTAAAACCAAAGAACAATTGGAACTAGCCATGAACGCAATGCTTAAAACATTTGATGTTAGCGATTATAGTAGCATTGAAGCACACGAATACACACAAATATTGCCTGCTGCTTATTACGAAGATGGGTCTCATTCAAACAATTGTAGAGTAGCTTTTGCATTGAAACATACAGATGAAAGATTATTTCTTTCGTGGGTAATGTTGCGGTCTAAAAATCCAACATTTGATTACAATGATATTCCACAATTGTTGCATCGATGGAAAAATGATTTTAATAAAAGGGATGGAGGACTTACTAAAAATTCTATTATCTATTGGGCAAAAAAGGACGCCTATGAAAAATATCTAGAAGTGAAAAATTCATCTCTTCAGCACTATATCAATCAATCCTTGAATACGAATAATTCTACAGATTATGATATTGCAAAAGTATTACATTTTATGAATAGAGACTCTTATTGTTGCACGGATATTGGTTCGAAATCATGGTATGTATATGAAAATCATCGTTGGAAAGAAGATAAACGTATGAGTATCCGAAATAAAATTTCGGAAGAAGTTCATCATATTTATAACGCCAAGTTAGACTCGTTATTTGCAGAAATTCAAGAGAGTAATGAGAATCAAGAACAACATGAAAAACTTCGAAAGAAAATACAAAAGGTAAGTAAAACATGCGAAAAACTTAAAAAAACATCTGATAAAAATAATATATTTCGAGAAGCGATGGAAATATTTTGCAACGACGAGTTTATGCGGAAAACCGACTCGAACAAATATTTAATGTGCTTTAAAAATGGAATTGTGGATTTCAAGGCAAAAACCTTCCGAGACGGAACACCAGATGACTATATCACAAAATGTACACATACAGAGTATTTCAAAGACATTGGAAAATACATGAATCCCGAGTCGGAAGATTTAGACCCATCTATCGTGACTATCGTCAAAGAAATAAACGAATACATGCAACAATTGTATCCCATTCCGGCATTGTGCGAATATATGTGGTGTCATCTGGCCTCTTGTTTAATTGGCGAAAATATAAATCAAACGTGTAGTTTCTATATTGGTTCTGGTAGCAATGGAAAATCTTCTATCGTAGAATTAATGTCATATGCGTTTGGTGATTACAAAGGCGTTTTGCCCATTTCTATGGTAACTGAAAAACGTTCGAGTGTAGGTGGCACGACTTCTGAATTAATTGCATTGAAAGGAGTGAGATATGCAGTTATGCAAGAATCGAGCAAAGGGATGAAGTTGAATGAAGGAATATTGAAAGAACTTACTGGCGGTGATACAATTGTTGCTAGGCAACTTTTTAAAGAAAGTGAAACATTTACGCCGCAATTTACTCTCGTTGTTTGTACAAATAATTATCCTGATATAGAAGCGACCGATGATGGAACATGGCGTAGGATAAAAAGTATTCGTCACCATGCAAAATTTGTTGATAATATAGAAGACGATAGATACATAGGGATTCCATTTTTATTCAAAAAAAATAAAAATGTAAAAGATAAATTAAAAATATGGGCGCCTATTTTCATTAGTATGTTAGTACACAAAGTATTTCAGACAGAAGGACAAGTGGACGATTGCGACGAAGTATTAAAAGAATCGACAGAATATAGAGAAAACCAAGACCATGTTGCAAAATTTATCAACGAAATGATTGTCGAAGAGCAAGGAGCTAGAATTGGACCACAAAATTTAGCAGAAGAATTTAAAGCATGGTTTCAGGAAAATCATACTGGTGCTAAAATGCCAAAGATTTGTGATTTAAAAATTGCAATGACGAGCAAATTTACAAAATCCGGGTCCAAACCTGGTTGGAAAAATGTGAAAATCCTTTCAATGAAAAAGGATGATGTGGATAGTTTAGAGGAATGATTTTAATATTGAATATAAAAATAATATACCTTTAATTACATCGAATAAAGGTAATAAGAGTATTATTAAACCTACCGGAATAATTGTTTCTAATTTAAATAGTTTATAAACAATCATATAAGTAATTATTACCACCGTTAGAACATAAAAAATAATATAAAAAAACATGTTTATAAATTTACCCGTTTCATTTTTTTTAAAAGAAAATGTTATATCTTGGTTTAATGTTTCTAAAGTACGAAATTCTTCAAAAGGAGAAACAGTTATTCCGAATACATCATTCAATGTTTTATTTACTCCAGTATTGGAATAGATGTTTTGTATTAATTTTAAATGATTTACATCATTTTGCAAAGTATCAAAATTATTATTTGTTTCTGTCATTTTTTCCATAAAAGAATCGAGTAAAACTTGTTTTTCGCCTTGCAGCAAGTCATTTTTTTTTTTGGATTCCTGTTCATTATAGTACGAAATGCCATATTTTTGTACTATATAAGCTTTTTCATCGCCTTTGTATTTTGCTTCACATGAAGTGTAATTATCCGTAGATTTTTCTAAATTTGTTTTTAAATTATCCAAAATCCTTTGTTTTTGGCATTCGCTATCGCACGCTTGCGTTTCCGTTACATCCGCTAAAAGTGTATTTACTTGGCTAATGAGTGATTGAATATCACTTTCTGATGGGGTTGGACATGTCATTTATATTTATAAAGATTAATTTTTCAATTTGGAGGCTTAGGCCAATTATATCGATTAAAGTTGTAATTCGTTCTTTGGTATTCTGAATAAATCATATTGCCAATTATAACAAGTGTTATACTGATTATTACTATACTCATTACTGTGTAAATATTTTCAGAAGTGTATTTTTTAATATACAAAAATATATTTATCATCATTAATAAAGATGATACAACGAGTATTTTCATAACTGCAACATTGTAATAATTCATTTGCGCAAAATAAGAATTAAACTGAATTTCCTTCATTTTTGTAGAGTTTAAAATACTAATTTTATCAACAGCTGTCTGTTTTTCTTGTGAAATCTCATCAATAATTTTTTTTAAAGTATCGAGCGTAGATGTAGTTTCAAATGTTGTTTTCGCACTATCACTCAATGTTTTATTTGTGTTATACGAATATCGAGAAAAATTTCCAAAAGCATTTCGTGAAGTATCAAGCAAATTTGTAAATGTAATTCTCTCGTCTTTTGTTAAATTATCGTTCTTTAATATATTTACAATATCTTCAATAATCGTTGCTAAACTATTTAATGAATTTTTCAAATCTCCCATATTGTATTATTATATTTAAAGTTTTATGGAATCGTGTATAATGGATAAATTCCTCCGACAAACAATAATATGCTTATGACAGATAACCATACAATATTTACTTTTTGAGAAGTTTCTGATGTAAAAATAAGTAAATAATTCATTGATATCAATATAAAACTTATAAACGTCCATAAAAGCATTTGATTTTTATTATGCGTTTTTATTTCTTGTGTTTCATCATACATTTTTGTGGTTGTTGTATGCATTTTATTAAAAAATTGTGATGTTGAAAAATCGCTAAACCCTTCCGCCGTATCAAGTTTATTTTGCATATTTTTTATATTTTTCACATTATAAATAATATCGTCTATATTTTTTTTATGATTTTTCAGATAATCATTTGTTTCTTCCGTTTGAGTCACTAACTCGTCGTTTATATTTGAATACAATGTATTTGACCGAATAATTTCTTTATTCAAAAAATTGTCATTGTTTTTTTTGCAACTCGTTTGTGATGTCATTGGTGTCTCACTTTTTACATAATGTTCCCACGTGGACGTCGATATACTTTGTGCATCTTGAAAAGGACAAGTGTCTGAAAGAGATTCTGTTGGTTTTATTTTTTCAAATACTTTTCCATTGTCTAATGGGGAAATTCCACGTTGGTCTGAATACAATGTACATGTAGAATCATTCGTGGAAATCCAGTTACAGTCGTTTTTTATACATTCCACTTTGCATTGTTCATCTGTTGTGTAATCAAATGATTTTAAGATAGTTCCATCCACAATGGTAGAATTTGGCGTCTCATTAAATGATGGCATCAGCTCTTTTGAGTATTCATGCAAAACCATTTCATCATCAACATACCCTTGTTTCCCGTAATTATTAACAAATAAGGAATTTGTAAATTGATTTATAGCAAATAAAGAGGATTTTGGTGGAGGCAATGTGGATTCTGATAATACATTACAGTTTATATTATCCCATTTATTCTGGGTATCTTTATCAGACAATGTTCCCCATGTTCTATAAGGTATAATACCATATGTATTTCTAGTATTTACACACCATTGTGTGTCTAAACTTTCCTGAGATGGAGTGAATTCTGTTGCTTCAATCCCAGTAAAATTTCCATTTATTGAATTACACGTTAAATTTTCAGTATAAAATCCAATGATTGGAAGAGAATCTGTAATTTGAAAAAAACAGGTTGCTGTCGGTGAAACAATAAATTCGTCTTTTTTTATCTCTCCTGGTCCATAAATCATACTGTACTTTTTATCATTAAACGTTATAGTAATTTTATTTTTCATTGCAACCCATGCAGGAAAAGAGAGGACAAAAGGAAGAGAAACCAATTTTCCTTTATAAGTACCACTGATGGAGAACAATTCTTGTGGGTCGCCATAAATATCTCTTAATATTTTCACATCACCATCGTCAGAAATACCAATCGCTGTAATGCAGCCTGTAAAGTTATTTCCACACCCTCCTAAGTTAACAAAGGCGCCATCGGCGCTCGCAGCAATATTTGTTGTCACCGGGTCAGAAACACTACCACATTGATACGATATTACAAAATCTTTGGAGCAACCGTAACAAGGGTCGTTTTCTGTACCATAAGCAGGACCCATTTTATTATTTGGATTATTCGGGCCATAATATTCCTTCCATTCCGTCCCAACATAAAAAGAAGGACTTTTCAAATTCTCATTGTCTCTTGATTGGTCCGTGTTTGTATTATTTTCATTTATTAAACTAACAACATTGTTAGTATAATTTCCAGGAACTACACTACATTGTGAAGCACAATTGCCACCATATGTTGCAGTCAATGTAGAAAGATTCACCCCTCCACCGTAAGAACACATTGAATCGGCCAAAGGGGATTTCCAAGAAATTAATGCATTGCCCTCTTGATTAATTAGTAAATAGGTTCCATTCGATGAAATAGTTAATGCTTTAATTCCTGAAATATTATACCGCCATTGTTCATTCACATATGTGCAACTGTCTAAAGGTAATTGTAATGTTACTAACGTATATGGTATATCTGTAGAATATTCACTATTCTCAGTATTTTTAAAACCATAACAATTACCTGCAAGCGTTGGTTTCACCTCATTATTTCTTGGAACGCAATAGAAACCATTATTTTCCATTAATACTCCACCAGTCGAACATGATATTTTATTACCACGACTATCTATTCCGTAAAGACAATCCATGTTTTTTTGGATATCATAATTTTCATTCCCCCAACCACCCTGACAATAAACATCCCCTGTAACAGTGCCATTATTTCCATAATATAATGTTCCATTGTCATTTTCTGTTGTATTTAATGAAAACATTGGATATCCTTCATTTGCAGCCATTGTTTTGCATTGGTCAAATGTTTTCCCACTTCCAATTAAAACTCCTTCATTCGACGTAAAGCATCCTGCCGATGTTGTCTCCAAATTTGGCAACTCGTCCACAAAAACATTTATTCCTGCACCACATGATTGGCCTTGATTTTCTTCAGTAATAACCATGGGAGTTCCTGAAAAAATAAGAGGATTCTCTTTTAAAAAAGATTCTGATTTCAAATCACTACTAACATCAATATAATCTGCCGGACAACCATTTTTACCCATTGTACTTGATAAAATATATGGGCTTTGAAAGTACTTCATTGCACCTTTATTGCTGATATGATAAACTTCGCCCGTGATACTACTTCGAACATTTTTTCCTAAATATTTTCCATCAGTACCATTTAAACCATCATCAATATTTTTATTTGTTCTACTCAATTCGTCTTGATATAAATTTATAGAACTCATTTAATTTAATAATATATTATAATACTTTATAATTGATATAAAAATTACACCCAATGGCTCCAAACAATAAAAAAGCAAAGGATGGAATGTATAATTTTTTAAAAAATAAAACTAGAACAATAGCAGAAAATAATGAAAGTAGTGCTATTGAAAATATAAAAGAGTTTAGTAATTTCAATATATTCAACAATACTACAATTGCTCCTACAAAACTAACAATAGAGATAGATTTTAAAATCATATTTTCAAACATTTGAAAGATAATAGATAAAATAAATAAAAAAATAAATATCCATTTCATAATCATAACATTACTATTTTGCAAAGTAATGGAAGAAATATTATGTTTATTATTAATAAAATTATAAATAGATTCAGCGTTATTTAATTTATCGACATTTTGCGAGTATTTTAATGATGTAAATCCTTCAGTATTCAACAAAAAATCTTTTACTTGGTCGAAAATTTCAGCCATTTTTTCATTATAATATTGCGTTGTTCGCAATATTGCAATCCCATCACCATTTACCAAACTAGGATTGGTACTTTTGTCATATAAAAAACAATTATTATCACTACTTTTATAATAAGTACCTCCTATATATAATTCATTGTTTTTTAATGAGTTTATACATTCTTCTACAGAATTAACACGCGACGAAGTTGCAGTTGCCGAGTTTGAAAAAGTGTGGTTGGGAATTGAAATAACATCATTCGCTCCTTTTTTTGAAAGTTCAAAAAAATAATTATATTCATTTATCAAATTGTTTAGTTGATTCATATAATATAACTTTTTTTTGTTTCAGGCATTTTTCCATGTATTTGACATTTAGCATTTTTAGATATTCTTTCATTTCTTTTGTTAAAGGTGTTTTAGAAGATGATAACATGTTTATATAAAAACATTTTTTTTATTGTGATTCATCTTTATATAAATAAAAAAAATACATTAATCCACAAATATAAATAATCAGTTGGATTCTTCTATAAATAATTTCTTGATGTAATAATTGCGAATTTTCAAGCATTATATAGGATGTATTTTTATCATCATAATTTTTTTCAGGTTGGTTCATCTTTTGTTTATAATTATTTATACAATCGTTTACAATATTACGAGCATCCAATATACTTTTATTAGCAATTCGCAGTTGTTGTATAGATTGTTCTATAATGAGGTTTATATCAATTACACCACCCGACGCCGCTGCAGTAACACCCGCAATCACTTTATTTATATTTTTCTTAAATTCCGCCAATTGTGTGTCTGAGACGACGTTATTACAAATTGTATAATTAGTCATACATTATTATATTATTTATTTACACATAAACGATAGTAATAAGAAATAATAGCAGTTTTACTAGGACGCGAAATCCTACAAATTTCGCCTGGTCGCATTCCAATACTTAAAGCGACCGCGTCAAAACGTGAAATTTCGGGAAATAAGGATATATCTTTCATTTTATATTTTTTCATTATTTCTTCTACTTCTTTGCTTGTAATAATTTCATGAAGAGGTACTAAACTATGTTCCAACACATTAAATTGCAATTTTTTTATACATAATAAAATAATAAAAATTTCTTCTTCTTCCCATATTTGCTTTACATTTTCTTTAATTGTATCATTCCCGTCGTCTTGTGTTACAAAAATAACACTATCATTTTTAGTTAGTTGGCTATATAATAATTCGTCCATTGTCTCTCGAATATCTTTGAGTTTAAATGATTTACCAGTAAAATAATGCACATACACTTTTCGCGATTCATTTTCCACTAACATATCTAACGTGGATGTTTGTAACATGCTATGAATTTCATTGATTCCGAACGATTCGTATTTACTTACATCGTAACCCTGTTTTTTTAATTGGTCCAACAATACAACCCTTGCGTTGTAATATTGATTTGTTTTAATACTCTGTGCCATTTTTAATGTAATAGTTTATTATTTTTTAATTCAATTTTTAATTTAAATTCCTTCTGAAAAATTTACCCCACCCCATCTTAATCTACTAGGCTGTGCTTCTAACTTTACATAAGGATTCTGATATTTACCTTTCATTTTAGAAATGTCTTCAACATAATCTGTAATATACTGAGTCATATCTGTTGTTTCGTAATTATTATGCAATTTTAAAATATTATTTGAAAAATTCATATTTTCAATTTGGTCGATATTTTCATCTGTAATAATACGTAACTGAATATTCATTGTTTGTAATTCATATATTAATAATTTAAGTGCATAAGGAATTCGTAAAATGCTAAAGGACCTTCCAAATCGAGAAATATACTCGAGTCTATCTTCCCCATTTACTGTGTTGAATTTAATGGGTCCATCTATATAAGGGCTCAAAAAAATATTTTGTGATTTATTATAAATAGCAACCATTCCAGAATGATTACATACTGCCATATAATATTCATCACCTCTTTTTAAAAACGAATCGTTTAAAAACATCATTGCACCATGAGCCAATATACTATCGCGTTCCATTTCACCAATTCGCAAGCCTCCGTCATTCGCTCTACCTTGTACAGATTGGCGAGTCATTGAAGTTTTTGGACCGAGCGCGCGATAATTAATTTTATCTTTTACCATATGTTTCAATCTTGAATAGTATGTCGGGCCAATAAAAATATCACTTTTTATTTGTTCTCCCGTAAAACCATTGTAAAGAACTTGATTGCCAGATGAATGAAATCCATATTTTATCAAGCAATCTCCATAATAATCTAGGTTTGGACCTTTCATATCAAAAGCAGTGGAATCTCCAAAACATCCTTCGTTCAAACAAACTTTTCCAAAGAGTGATTCTAATAATTGTCCGATTGTCATTCTGGAAGGCAATGCATGTGGATTTATAATCAAATCCGGTTTTGTACCATCTTCTGCAAAAGGCATGTCGCATTCCTTAATTATCATTCCAATGGTACCTTTTTGACCAGCACGACTCGCCATTTTATCTCCAATACTAGGAATTCGTTCTTCTCGAATACGTATTTTGGCGATTCTAGTACCTTGCTCTGATTCAGTTATGAATGATTTGTCCACCACCCCCAATTGTCCCTTTTTAGTAAATACTGAAGCATCGTACAATTCATTTGTGCCTTCACGTTCCTGTACTTTTCCAATTAACACAATTTTTTCATTCAACAAAGTATTTTCTTTTATTAATCCATTTTCGTCTAATTCATCATAAAAAAAATCGGGTTTTGTCCGTAAAACTGTTTTATCTTGAATACTTGTAAATCGAGTATTTATTTTACTATCTCCAACATTTGCTTTTTCCTCGTGTGCTTCATAAGAAGTATAATAAGTTGTATTGAATAATCCTCTATCAATAGACCCTTCATTTATTAAAATGGCATCTTCCACATTATAGCCATTATACGACATGATTGCACAGATAACATTATTACCATATGGTTGTTCTTCATTGTTGATAATATTTAGATATCTCGATTTAATTAAAGGTACATGACCATAATTTAACACTAATGCACTTTTATCAATTCTCATCAAATAATTTGTGTGAAACACAGATACAGCTTGCTTTCCATGTGCGCATGAAAATGTATTACGCGGATAAGGATTGTTTTCGGGATAAATGATTTGATTTCCCATTACACCAAAAATTAACGATGAATGAATTTCTGTATTTGTAAATTTTTCTTGAAAGGGGCTTTCAATATTCGAAATGAGTAAAAATTCTTCCTCTGCTACATCAATATAATCCACCACTGATTTTTTATCACTCAGTTCTTCAAAAGGAATTTCCAAATCGTAAATTGTGTTATTTTTATAATGAAAATCTTCTTTGGGAATAAACCCTGCCACCATATTCTCCCATGTATATTCATTTGATAACACGGTTTTACAAACTTCTTTTGTTCGAAATGCGCTCACTTTTCCTTCCTCGATAAAATAAATAGGTCTGTATAATCTACCTTCATCCGTATAAATAAAAATAATGTTTTTGCTGTAATCAAAAGAACAGCTCATGAAAAGTGGAAGAAGACCATTGCGCTTGTAAAGCCGTATTTTATGCAATACTGCATGAGGGTTTTTGAAAATTCCAATCCATGCACCATTTACAAAGACTTTTGTATAATAATTTAATTCGTTTGGCGTTTTGCTATATAATGGCTCCAATCCTTCTTTATTCAACCATTGAATGATTCCTTTTGACGAAAACTCTGTATTTATATATGTAACAATTGCCAAATGTTTATGCAGACCAATGTTTGCACCATCAGGCGAATCGACAATATCTATGTATCCCCATTGACTATTATGTAACAAACGCGGTCCTACTACTTTTGCATTGTCGTCTAAAGGTAAAACTAATTTTCTGAGATGTGAAATAAATGAATTATATGATAATCGATTTAAATCTTGGATGATACCAATTCGTTTTGTGTGAGGGAGACTTCCCCAATTACCCTTGAATGCTTTTTTAAATCCGTCATAGAGCTTTCGTGTTTTAAAAATGTCGTCAAGTTTATCCAATAATAATTTTTGGAATTCTTCTGATTTATAATAATATAACCTATCAACATAAAGAAATATATCTTTCAAATGAATTTTATAATATTCGATAAACAATTCCTTTATCAATGTTCCTGATAATTCTATTCTTTTATATTTAAAACTGTCGCGGTCGGTCGGCTCACTTTTTTTTATAGATAGCTTCAATAGTTCAAATACCATGAATCCCAAATAATAAGCTTTGTCTAAAAGATTGAGCTCCCCTATATGAGGTAATAGATAATCTGAAAGAATTTCCATCACAGCCATAGAAGACATTTCCGACTTTGCCCCTTTTTTTACAAAAACGGAAATAAATGTCAAAGCGGCTTCTTGTGTAAAAATTTTGTTTGCATCGTGAATAGATGGAACGAATAAATCAATCATTGAAGCATTTTCTTCCATATTCAATAAACACGTCTCAATAATACGTTTGTCTGAAATAATTCCAAGAGCACGCATCACGATAAACAATGGAATTGGTTTTCGGACATTTGGAATATTTACTACAATATTATTATTTGTCAGTGTTGCAGTAGGTGCAAGAATTCGCACAGAAGTTGTTCTTCTAGGTTTTGAAGAATCTTCTGATATAGAACGTATATTTGCTATATAAGAATACGTATCGTTACCCTCACTTAAATATAACATGTTATCCGCAAATTTTTCCTGTGGAATGATAACCTTTTCTTTTCCATTAATAATAAAATAACCTCCGTGGTCATTTCTACATTCTCCCAAATTATGAGATATGTCACTAGCTAATCCATATAAAATGCAAAATTTAGAATGCAACATGATAGGAAATCTCCCTAAAAAAACTCGTTCGTGTGTTAATTCTATTTTTTTCATCTCTCCATCTTCCTCGAATTCATATTCGATAAAAACATCATAATGTATGGAAAACCCGTATGTTAAATTGCGGAGTCGTGCTTCATTTGGGTACATATAGCGTGTTTCTCCTGTATTATCGTCGTAGATGACAGGTTTTCCAAAATAAATAGCACTACCATCTTTTCCGCCTAAATACAAGTTAATAGTGATATTTCCATCACTTACTTTTGTCTCTAAAAATTTTTGATTTGAAAATTTAACGGGATTATTGTCACGAAAAACATCAAAAATGCCTTTTTCAAAAAAAAGATTGTATGAATCCAAGTGATGAGCTACTAAATTGTTTACATCCGATTTAAAATATTTTTCCAACAATTTCCATGAAACGCGTTTAAATAATTCGGATTGTTTTTCAGGCGATGATAGTTTCTCCGGAGAACCTTCTTTTTCTTCCATTGATTTATTTATTATTTATATTTATATTTTAAAATACAAATATACTCAAATAACTATTTTTAATTATAAAAATTTATTATATAATGCCCATATCTCCTTTGAATGAAAATGTATTGAGATATTTTAAACAACAGGAAAAAAAAAATATGCCCACATGCACTGTATATATTAGTGCTCATGGAAATGAACAAATGAAAAAAAATGATGACTATATATGTGATTCGGCCACGGTTTATTCTTTTGCAAGTGTAATAGGGACACCATCATTTGCTTTTCATGACGAAGATACTAACTGGAATTCTAGTCTTAAATATATTGATATGATGAAACAATATCCTCCAGCTAATACGGAAACGATTAAAGAAAAAACATCTTTGATGGCTTCGGAAATGAAAGATGTCATTAAAAAAAAACTACCTCTGGTACCTCAACATAGAAAATGGGTATTAAATAATAAAATGCATATTTTAACACCTCATAAACAATTGACAAAGAAAAGATTTTCATTTTTTCTTTCGGACGACGAAGACCCTGAAATCTTTCATTTTGGTATTTACATTACTGATATATCATATCCCCCAAATGTGCCCCCTGATAAATTAGAACAGTTGCGTGGTTTAAATATCCTATCTCCTTCTTTTTTAAATTCAAATTTTTCAAATGCAGTAGAATATTTACAAGAATTAATTCATACAGAACCTAATAGAACTTTATTAGAAGAAAAATATGTACATGGGACAAGCTTAGCGACTATTACATTTGAAGAGATTATTATTTTATTAAAAAAGTTGGGGTTCGAGTATAGTTATATTTTTGATAATTCGTGTAGGGGGCATACATCTCTCTATAAAAGAAATCAACCAAGTCCTGAAACTCGAAAAGCAATTCGTGACTGGACTATACGAGAAAAAAATATTTCATTGAAACAATATAAACAAAAAATGAAAAGTGCAGATACTAAAAAAAATAGAATAAAATCTCGTTCTATAAAATCTCTCAAATCTGACAGGTCATTTAAAAGAATGGAAGTGTTAGAAAAAAAAAAAGAGTTTTATAGCAACATATCAGAGTTTATTTCAAATACGCTATTAACTTTATTTGATACAAATATGAGTATGACTGATGTCATAAAAAAAGACGAAATAATTATATCTGTCGATTACGAAGGTTACGAAGAAACTAGTTGGTTTGATATTCATGTTAAAACCAATTTTTTAAAAATTGTTTCTGTTAATATAATAGATAGAGGATTTCAAGAATATATTGAACCTCTACGAAATACGCCTAAATATAAAGAACTAAGAAAAATTTATATATTATTAAAGAAGATCTTAAAATCAATGATTGGTAAAACATTTGAAACATTGAAAATACCAGAAGAATATTTGGAAGGATTAAATGCAGACTCATACAACTCAAATGAAACAATCGACTCCGAATTAATTGAACCCGAAGAACCCGAAGTTGAAAACATCCAAATCATTACGCCAGAAAAAGTTACAAATTGTGTTGGAACTGGATGTATGCCATGGAGGTGGTGGGGAAAAACTAGAAAACAGAAACGGTCAATATAAACTTATGACACGTACACTGTAATATCATCCTTTACTCTATTTTTTACTGAAAACTCCCATGGCGTTTGTGAATCCATCAAATCAAATACAAGACTAATGGGGAGATAATCAATAATATTTTTCAACACCCAATCCAAATTATATTGTCGCGTAATCAATCGAAGAAGTACATAATAATCCTTGCGCTGTATCTTTGTTTGTTCCCGCGTTTGAAACTTCCTTCTCGTCTCATTAATGACATCGACAACTACCGGGTCTGTCCATGCTGGGAGTTCCAAATCTCCCATAATATACGGGAGAAATGAATCAGAACTGAAGAGTTCCACACTGCTCTCGTCCTCGATTACCCTAAGAGGCATTCGAAAAAACATTGGAGGGCTTTGTTTCCAGAACGTCATTATCTGCTTTTTTGCATTACTCAGTATTTCTTTTACGCTGTTGAGTCTGAATAACATTTGGGTCGTAACTTCTGTTGGTGGAAGATTCGTGTAAAAATAGATTATATGAACAATGTTGAGAGTGAGAGACTCGATTTTTTCGTAAAAAGTAATCAACAACCGCGGCATTCTTCTTTGAACAATAGAAAGATTTAACGGCAACATCTTGTATATGATAGTGATATGGCGTATGTTTCGCAGCACTCCTTCCACATCATCATCCTCCACCATAACATTTATTTTATCTATATTGTTTTTCAATAACCAATAAATCTTTGCTTCCGCCGTTCCTTGTGTCAAATCTCCCGGCGTATAATCATAGTACAAACTTCTGAAAATTTGTACAAATGCCCCATTGTATTGTGTAGCAACTAAAATGTCAACTTTTCCTCTCATTTTTTTATCGCCTCTTGCTATGATTTTTTTTTCAATTTTTTATAATTTTCATTAGTTTTTGTTTTTTTTGCGTTTTAACATCAATTGTTTTTGTGAATCCATTGCACAAAATATTATTCCTTGAACAAAATTTTATACGATATCCATTTTTAAATAACCCTTATCAACTTTTACAAATGTTTAAATGGTCGAGGCATTTAAACATTTACAACTTGGTATTTATGCCTGACCATATGCCTGTCCATATGCTTGGCCATACGCACGGGCGCGAGCAAGAGCCCGTGCTCGCGCCAGCGCCATTGCTCGATTGCGAGAACGACTTCGAGAGCGAGAACGACCTAGAGCACGACCTAGAGCACGACTTTGAGCGCGAGCTCGCATACTCTTCCTTCTGTTTTTAGTTCCTTTTCCACCAAAAGCTCGCGATAATCCTCCAAATAAACTCATATTTATAGAAAAGAAAAAAAATTTTACCACAATTTATTAGTATTTGACCAATACATCTTATCACCCGGTTTAATATTATAAATATACTGAAACAATTTAATTCGTGCTAGAGGACAATTTACTCTATATTTATTCAACGGATGAGGATTTGTAATCAATAACATTGGAATGGCCCCTTTATATACTCCTTGACTATTTTGAATAGCAAAATAAGTAAAAAATAATTTTAATTTTAATACAACAATCTCCAACATTTCATTGCTCAAAAAAAGTTTATTTCTTAAATATTCTTCTAAAATGAATAATCCTGAAATATCCGCAATATCTTCGCCAACAGAATTTGATGCATCCCATTTAATTCCGTCGCGTTTTGCAAATTCTTCATATTCAGAAATAACGTCCTCAATATATCTATCAAAATACTTTTTATCTGAAACAGACAACCAATTTTTTAAATTTCCGTTATAATCATATCTACTGCCTAAATCATCTAAACTATGCGACATTTCATGTGTAATAGTATATCCTATACTTGCCAAATTATATTCTAAAGATTCGTCCATAACAACAAATGGATCTTGCATTATTCCTAAAGGAATAAAAATATTGTTTTGGGAAGGATTATAAAAAGCATTGACTATATAATTTTGATTGCCTGACAATGTTGATGGATACTTTTGCCAGTCTATACTACGATTGTCTAAAATAAACGGTTTATTTGTATATGTGACTAATTTTTTTAAATAATACAAATGTTGTAGTTTTAAATTGGCCCACACATCATTTGTGTATTCTATTTTTGGGTCTGGTTCAAGAGAATCAATAGTTCCTGTAATAAATTTTAAATGTTTCAGTTTTAATATCGCGTCCTTTTTACTTGACGAATCTAACCACTTATTCCGCAACAACATATTTATAAATGTATTACGCAATTCTTCGGATAATATTGACACATAAGATATAACTATTTCGTTACTAAAATGAAGCGAATATTGTTGAGATAAAAATGTATTATAACACATTGTCAAACCTCGTATTCCCATTAATTCTGAAGAGAGTGGTTTTACAACTCCTGAAATAAACTTTCCATTAAAATCGTAATCTATTTTTGAAAGATGTTTGCTAAATTTAATCATTTGTTTCACGCAAATAAAATACCAATAATTATGCCATTTTGACGTATTCCATTCTTTCATTAATTTCATAACATTACAAATATAGTTTGGAGACGAAGCAATGTAATAGCTTGGAGTGCTCGGAAATTTCATCAGACGTGTAAATTCGCTCCAATTAAATCCCATTTTTTTTGATTCAGACAATGAAATTTTATTATATCCGTCATCATCTTCTTTTAATGGTCCTATTAATGCATTTACAAGACTTTTCTCACAATCTAAAATATCAGTATAAGGTGCATTTATTCCTACTACTCTGAATATATCTTTTATGTATATTTCATATTTTTTGAAAAGTTCTTTTTGATATTCGTGACGTTTTTTGTCACTCTGTGGGATTGTTTCATAAAAAGCAATATCGAAAAAAGTTAAATTGCTCGACGATAATGTGTTACAATAAAATTTTGTGTTTTTTAAATTAGCATCCATTTCCCATATAATTGGAAAGGAAGATGAAAACAATGGATTTTTATGCATAAACGCCATAAGTTCATAAAAATTATCTCTTGAAAATATTTCTTCTAAAGATGTTTTAAGTTCAGTGATATGCTTTAACATATATGAAGAATTCAAATTTTTAAAAGAATCAAATACTTTTTTTTGATTTGAATCTAATTTCAAAATTTTTAAAAGAGAATAGGCAGTGTTTTCTTGCATAATACGGATATTATCCTGTTTTACATAAAATGTTTTTTTATATGTTGCAAGTTTATTGACATTTTTTAACCATAGTTCATTTACAAATGAATAAAAATCATTAATAGGAGATAAATCAGAGCTGCGCTTATCGAATAATTCAATAAGCTCCTTATCGATTGTTTTTCCAAACACCATGGTTACCTCCTTTTTTTCTTTTTTTGTAAATACAGGAACTTTAACATAATCCACCATTTTAAATTTTTTAGGATGCAATCTCCAATCTTTATAAAAATTTTTTCGTGTTTTCATAATATAACTTTAGAAAAGACCTTTTGGTTTATATGAATTAATAGGTGTAAATTTCTTTGGTATTTGTGGAATAGGTGAAGGTTCAATCATTTTTTGTTCTATTTCTTCCGTGTGTTTTCCATGTTCGTCAACAATTATTCCTGTTTTTTTCTTTATTTCATCTCGTATGTACTTTGGAATCCAATGATTCCATGAAATATGTAATGTATTTGGATGGTAATAAAATACATGAAACCCATTTATTTTTAACTTGTCAATGACATAACTTATGCATGTTGCATGGTCAAAATTTGTTACTCCTAAAATAATTTCAGGTACAATAAACCAGCAATCTTTATTATCTGTTCGCTTTGAAGTTAATTTAATTCTTACATGAATTCTGTTTAGTACTTTGTTATAGGTTTCTAATTTTTGTATATCTGTGTTTTTTTTTCTGTCGTATAAGTCATCTATATTTATTTTTTCTGAAAAATCATCAATATGATTATCTATGTTAAATATAGTTGTCATATATATAAATAATAAAAAATAATGACCAATTAAAAATATTTATGAATATTAATGTTTAAACACTTGGTGATTGCAGGAGGTGGTTCGTTAACAATAAAAACATTAGGAACTCTACAATATATGCTAGAAAATTCTATTATTCATTATGATGACATTGAGTCGATTTATGCTACTTCTGCAGGAGCATTAGTAGGCGTCGGATTTGCATTAAAAATGGATATCCGTTTAGTAACAAATTATATAATTAATCGACCATGGGAAGACATGTTTCAAATTACTCCATCACACATCTATAATCTTTATTCAAAAAAAGGCATTTTTGATAAATCGTGTATTGTAAAATTTATTCAACCTTTGTTGGATTTTAAAAATATTGATATAAATATTACTCTGGCAGATTTTTTTATTCTCACAAATATCGAACTTCACATGTTTGCCATTGAATTAAATGATATGACTACTATAGACATATCATATAAAACATTCCCTGAATTAACTTTATTAGATGCATTGTGTATGACCTCCTGTCTTCCAATTGCATTTGAACCTTTTGCATATAAAGATTCGTTTTACATTGATGCTGGAATTATAGCTAATTTTCCATTATCTTATTGTATAAAAAATGTCGGGGCAAACCTAGACGAAATTTTAGGTTTTGAAATAATTTGTAATAATACAAAAAAGATTGGTGAATGTGATATAATTACTTATTTTTCTCTTTTGTTTCATAAATTATTTCAAAAAATAAATGATAATGACACTTATGAAATACCCAATAAAATTACTTATCAAACAAACGAAACTACTTTTTCCAGTTTAATAGAATCATTTTCTTCTGAAAAAAGACAAGATTATATTAATGAAGGAATGGAATACGGAGAAAAATTTGTACTGAATGTAACTTAAACATTTCGATAATAACATCTTTTTTAAAAATTTAATTATACATTCAACACGGAACTAACAAATTGCATCAAATTTTGCTTGGTTGGTTTTGCGTCAAAATCATAGACTTTGCCATTTGCCAACAATTTAATGGTTGGAAACCCTTCTACTTTGTACTTTTCCATCATGGCTTCGCTTTTAGGGGTTTCTTTTGTACAATTTATTTCATTAAAAGTAATTTTATATCCATTTGAAGTTGCTTCTTCCTTAAAAGAATTCCATTCTGGTTTTGCAGAAGTGCAATGAGGACACCAATCAGTATAAAAAAATAACATTTCCCCAGATTTATCACCCCCTTTATCCTTTTTAAAATAATAAACAATAAATACAATTATTCCAATTACAAAAATGACTGAGAAAACGATTAATGGGATATTCATAATAAAAGGAAACATTTAATTAATTATTGTATTAACGCAAAATAATAATAATATATACTAATGGATGCATTTGTTTTTAATAAAGACGATTATGAAAATGGAGATGGTATGTTAACTGCTATTTGGGGACCAGCATTATGGCATGTTTTACATACAATGAGCTTTAATTATCCTGTTCATCCATCTGAAAATGACAAAAAAAAATACATGGAATTCATTAAAAACTTGGAATATGTATTACCATGCAAATATTGTCGTATTAATCTCAAAAAAAATTTTGAAATTTTACCACTAACAAAAGAAGTTATGAAATCTCGCCACACTTTTTCAAAATACGTTTACGAATTACATGAACATATAAATACAATGTTGGGTAAAAAATCTAATCTAACCTATGAAAAAGTTCGCGAGATTTATGAACATTTTCGAGCTAGATGCACAAAACCAACGAGAAAAGAAAAAGGATGTGTCAAGCCAATGTACGGAGAAAAATCCAAATGTATTTTGCGCGTTGTACCACAAGTTAAAAAAACAAAAAGTTTTGATGTTGATAAAAAATGTCTTAAACGTTTAACCAAAAGACGAAAAACTATTCAATAATGGCATTGGTTCATTTGTTGAATCACTTGTTCCATTTGTCACGAGTGTTGGATTATCTGCAAAATAATTTTGTACTGGTAATAGCATCGAGTTTTGATTCACATCATTTATATTTACTTGATTCTTTTTTTGAGTTTGATAAGCAGTTTGATAAGAATTTTGATATTGCGAGTAGTTTGCTTCGAGATTTTTTACAGCACTGTTCAAAGTATCTACAAATGGATTTGATGGTTTGGTTGAATTAGTATTTGAATTGGTTGAACATTCATTGATAGTAATAGGTGTTGGACAAACAGGACATACTGGCGGGACAATGGATGATTTTAAAATATATAAATCATTTGTCTCTTTTGTCGAATCTTTTGTCGAATCTTTTGTCGAATCTTTTGTCGAATCTTTTGTATCATTTAGATTGGTTCCATCAGTATAATAATATTCATTAATATATGTTGCAAGCTCATTTCTACTATCTGAAATATTTGGATAAAATGTATATTTTTTTTCATCAGAATTAACAGTAAGTGTCATAGATTTTTCTGTTTTTTGCAAAACCGCACTATTTTTATTATCATTTGAATCAACAAATACAATTTGACTATCATAAACTTGTAAATATGTATACGTTTCTTTGTTACCGTTTCCATAATCTACTACAATTTGTAGTTTTCCATCAACATTTGAAACTTGTGCGGTACTATTATTTTGTCCATAAAATATGATGATTGAATCTTGTTTTTTTGTATGGTCATAAACATAGGACTGTACATTGTCAGAATATTTATTTTTGAAATCGGTTAACAAAGAAATAAGTTCATCTTCCTTATTTGCGGTATCGCTAGACTTGTCCGTAGTCTTGTCAGTAGTTTCCGTAGTTTCCGTATCAAACCCTTCTTTTTTCGTTAAAAAAAAATATATAATAAATAAAACACATGCAATTAATAGAATAATTTCAATCATATAGTAGAATAATATTTTATACTAAATAATAAAAATACTATTATTATATATTTAATGAAAATTCTTTTTTACGACACTGAAACAACTGGTTTAATCTTGAAAGATAACTTTCCATATATTGTACAGTTTAGTTATATTATCTATGATACAGAATTAAACTGTGTTATTTTTAAATACGATGAAATCATACATTTACCAGAAAGCGTAGAAATTCCAGAAGAAGCCACAAGAATACATAATATTTCTACATTAATGTCTAGACAGTCTATTGTAGAAATATTAGATTGTTTAAAAGAATTTATTGAGCAGTGTAAAACAGTCGATTTAGTTGTTGGTCATAATATTTCATTTGATAATCAAATGGTAATAGGTGAGCTGAAACGTCAAAATCAAGATGTTTTGATAGAAAACTTTTCAAAACTAAATTTTTATTGCACTATGAAGGAAACAATCAAGTTTTGTAACATTTCAGCAACCACTAAAATGTTATCAAGAACATATATTAAATATCCTAAATTAATTGAACTACATGATAAATTATTTGGAGAAAACATATCTTTACAACTTCATAATTCGTTTAATGATGTGTTGGTTTGTTTTAAATGTTACTTTAAATTTAGACATGATATTGACATAAATCTTACTGAAATAATGATATAATTTTTTCTTTACTCATACTACCGTAAAAATCATCATTCAAATAATGTTGAATATATTTTATATACACATACAAATAAAAGTATTTTTTTAATTTACCATTTTGTCTAGAGTATTTCATACATTTTTTTGTAATTTTTTTTTGCCAATCATTTAATTTATTATAATTAAAATCGTTATTTTCAATAAGCTTTGTCATCTGAATGATGCTACATTTCAAAGTGGAATTTTTCTCGCGTGTCATGTATTCTTTTAAAAACTTATTTATACTTTTTATCTTATATGTTCTTCCCATGAATGTTTCCGTAATCTTTACATCCTTTAAATTAATCCTACTTTTTTTCTCATCCTCCGTCATTTCAAACAAATTTTTCTGAAAATTTTGTTTGTCATTTGTAATCAAAAATATTTTATATTTAGGTTCAACCTTTAACCGTAATAAACCAACGAAAATAACAACACATAAAAAATGTGTCAATATATCATCAATGTTAGATGATATATTTGTTTTATAATCGATGTTAAAAATATAAACATTTTCTAACATTGGGTTGGTTACATTTAATTGTACACCATCAATATTCACTGGTTTGCTAACTATAAATATCAAATTAGTTTTTGAATATTTATGTAAAAAATGACCAAATTTTTTAAAAACGACATCAACATTTTTGTATTTATCATATAATATATGAATAATATTTGCATAATCGATAATGAAATATTTACTTGTATGAAATTTTAAAATATGTTTCTTTTTTAAATTTGAAAAAATTTGTTCATGATAAAATTTAATAAATTTATCAAGAATACTCATAATATATTATAAACTAAAAATTTAGGAAGAACACATGTCACAAACAGGTTCGGTTTTTGGTTCAATAGTAAATTGTTGTGCACTGTGAGTTGGTTTGCGCCGTAAATAGTAACAACCTGTTTTTAACCCTTTTGACCAGGCATAAAAATGCATGGATGTTAAAATATTATAATTAGGTGCTTCCACCCATAAATTTAAACTTTGGCTTTGACAAATAAACGCACCTCTATCCACACTCATGTCAATCAAATGTTTCATTGGTATCTCCCAAACAATTTTATACTTTTCTTTGAGATGTGGTGAAATATCGAGATGCTGAACACTTCCTTTATTTTCAATAATGCTTTGTTTTATTTCTTCATTCCATAATCCTAATTCTTCAAGTTCTTTCATGAGATATTTATTTGCCACAATAAATTCTCCTGCTAGCGTTCGCCTGCTGTAAATATTTCCAGTATTTGGTTCAAAACATTCATTGTATCCTAAAATTTGTGAGGTACTTGCAGTTGGCATTGGCGCCAATAATAAAGAGTTTCGTAATCCCTGATAGTGAATATCTCCCTTCAATTTGTCCCAATTATATCTCGATGGTGAGACATTCCACATATCAAATTGCAGAATTCCTTTCGATGCAGGCGAACCAAGAAAAGTAGAATAACATCCAAATTCTTTGGCAAGTTCAGTACTTTTTTCTAGAGCAGCATGATACATTGTTTCAAAAATTTGTTTGTTTATTACTTTAGCTTCTTCTGAATGAAAGGCTATATCCATTAAAAAAAATACATCGGCAAGTCCTTGTACTCCTATACCAATTGGTCGATGTCGTAAATTACTCGTTTTAGCAGTATCGCAAGGATAAAAAGTTTCGTCGATAATATTATTTAAATTATTTGTGACAATTTTTGTCACCTCGTGTAATTTTTCATAATTAAACACTTTGTTTTCTACAAATTTAGGAAGACCAATGCTTGCCAAATTACATACAGCCGTTTCATTTTCGTCGCTGTATTCAATAATTTCTGTACATAAATTAGAGCTCTTTATGGTTCCAACATTCTGTTGATTGGATTTTTTATTCGCGGCATCTTTATACAATAAATAAGGTGTTCCTGTTTCCATTTGGGAATCTAGAATCTTAAACCATAAATCACGAGCCTTTATTTTTTTATATAGTCCATTGCCCATCTCACAATTCGACTCATAACTTAAATACAATACATTGAATTCTTCACCGTACACATCTGCAAGTCCCGAAAAATGATTCGGACAAAATAAATACCACTCCTTATTTTCTTTTACACGTTCCATAAAAAGGTCTGGAATCCATAATCCATAAAAAAGGTCGCGTGCTTTCATCTCTTCGTCGCCATGATTCTTGCGCATTTCTAAAAAATCTTCAATATCGTAATGCCATGGTTCCAGATAAACAGCAATAGAACCATTACGTTTTCCTCCTTGGTCGATATATCTTGCAGTAGAATTAAAAACGCGAAGCATAGGACATATTCCATTCGACCTGTTTTTTTTATCGATGCTCGACCCTTTTGCGCGAATATTATGTATATGAACTCCAATACCGCCTGCATATTTTGATATTTTTGCACATTCCTTAAGTGTGTCAAAAATACCATCCACACTATCTTCTTTCATTGAAACCAAAAAACAAGAGCTTAATTGTTGCGAACGTGTACCAGCATTAAATAATGTTGGTGTTGCATGTGTAAAAAACTTTTGGGACATCAAATCATATGTTTCGGCAACCTTTTCCATGTCGTTTTTGTGAATGCATATGGCTGTTCTCAACCACATGTATTGAATACGTTCCATTGTTCTTCCATCATCCTTTAATAAATAAGCTCTTTCCAATGTTTTAAACCCAAAATAATCAATCAAAAAATCACGCTCGTGATTTATTATTCCGTCCAATAAAACAGAGTTTTCTTTCACAATGTGAAAGAATTCATCAGCCAATATATTTTTTTCGTGAAGAATGGTCATTGTCTCACTAAAAGAGGAGGATGTATTTTTTTGGTGGTTTGATATAATGATGTAACTAGCAAGGGTACCATAATCGTAATTATGACAAATCATAGTCGCACAATGCTCTGCTGCAAATTCATCAATCTTTGTAGTTTCAATGTCATCATATAATCTGTCAATCACTTTCATGGCGAGTTGTGTACAATTAAGATGAATTTTAGCACTTTTGCACAGAGCCTTTAATCTTTTTAAAATTTTATCAAAAGATATGATTTCTGTTTTACCGTTGCGCTTTGTGACTTTCATCTCAGACATTTTTAAATTAAATAGTAATAAAGATTTTATATTATTATTTTATATTATATGACAACTGTATTCATTTTATGTCATAACGAAGAAATATTGTTACCACACACGATAAAACATTATAAAACACATCTTCCAAATTGTAACATTGTTATTTACGATAATAAATCCACTGATAAATCAGTTGAAATAGCAGAATCGCAAGGATGTAAAGTTATTTCATGGAATTCGAATAACGAAATTAATGATTATCAATATTTATTTATTAAAAATAATTGTTGGAAGAAAGAAACTGGATGGGTGATTGTTTGTGATATGGATGAATGGTTATGTGTAACCCAAGAAGAATTAGAAAATGAACAATCAAACAATGTCTCCATTCTCACCGTTTATGGTTATAATATGATTGGAGAAAGTAATGATGTTAATCTTAAAGACATTGATTTGCATGCAATAAAAAAATCAGTCTATTTTCCCGACGAAAATAAATGTCTCTGTTTTTATCGTCCTGCTCTTTGTGAAATCAATTATAATTTAGGGGCACATAAATGCAAACCTATTTTTAACGCAAAATCGAGATACAGCTCAAAAATTTACATCAATAAACATATGAATTACTTGGGTCTTCCTTTTTTTGTTGATAAAATGCTGAAACGTTATGAAAGGTCTCAAAGGATGCGCAGTAAAAATTTGGCTTCTCATTATATAAATGACATTGAAAAAATAAAACATTTGTATTATAAACAACTTTTTACTTCAATCATTTTAAAAAAATAATATAATTTTATAGTATGACTGATATTATTGCAGCAAATAAAATTCAACAATTTTTTAAAACAAGGCGTATGAAATCTAATTTTAGAAGGGAGAGTGCAGCAAACAAAATTCAACACTTTGTTAAAACAAGGCGCATGGCACGCGAAACTTGGAATTATGAGGAATATTTGCATCTATGTTATTTACTTACCAGTAGAGACCCACGCCATAATTATAGAAAAATAACACACGCATTATTTAATATGTTAAAAATAAAAGCAATCGATAGCACACGAACACTTATGAAAAAAAATATAAAAACGATAAAGGAAGGGACTGCGGAAGAAATTAAAAAGTTAGGTTCTATTTACGAACATGAAATACAAAAATTAAAATTAAGAGAGAAAGAAAAGTTGGATAGGAATAATAAACAAATGGATAAAATTTTTGAAAATATAGAAGAAATTTTTAAAAAACAAAATAGAATAGACCCTTCGGATAATAATTATATTGGTTATATAAATCTAATTTCATTACAATGCGTTATTGCATTTACAATACGTTATTTTGATGAAGGAAATACTCTTGATGATGAATATGATAGTGAAGATGAAACTTCTGGTTTTGATTCTATTTTTTTGTCTAAATGGACAAATTATAAAATTTTGAAAACAATCATAATTAAAGAGAGACTCCTTCCTTTTCTTGTTCAAGAAAAAGGAAGGGAATATACATTAGAAAATATTGAAGACCCAAACATGCGTATCTTTTTTGTTAGATGGATTGACAAATTTTCTTCCGATGAAATTATACGTAATATTTTTTCAAATGTAGAAATATGTGAAATAAAAACAAAAAAAAGTATGGCAGACGGGTTTGTAGAAGACCCCTTATCGTTTTTAATGCATGATATCGAGCATGGAACTGACGATTTTTGTGTTAAAAGGTATTCACCACAACAAATGGAAGTTTTTTTCAATTTCTATAAACATTGTGCTGATACATTAAGTAGAAAAGACTTTAGAAAAATACGATTATACGTATTTATTGAATTACACGAATCTGAAGAATGTCGTCTTGACCCCAGTTATTATCGCCCATCTCCTTCGCATCGGATAGATGAAGAAACTTCAAAAATTCTTAAAAGATTATACAACAAACACGACTTACAAGAAATGATACCAGAAAATATATTAAAAATGCATTTCTCTATTAGAGAATACGAAATACGACAATATTATTTTGAATGTGTGAATTTATATCATAAAGAATACCTTAGTTGGAGACGAAAACAACTAGAATCTCCAGATTCATTGGGAGGAAAACGCTCATCCATTAAACGACAATGAAATTTCCACCATTTCCTTTTTGATGCTTTTTGTTGCTGAAATAGATAGTTCTTCGCGTTTTTTGCGGGTTGCACTTGTATCTTGTTTCACTTCGTTTTTTCTCCGTGAAGTACTATTTCTTGTATTCATATCAGCTTCAATTTTTGTATAATTTTTTTCAATATAATCGATAATATTATTTTCGAGTGCCCATTTAAAAAAGTTTAGTTGACCTATTGTTGTCTCAATTCCATTACCCGACTCCGTTTTATAGGGCACTACAATTCGGTCCCATCTACAAAAAGGGTCGAATCGTTGTTTTGAATAGGCTTTTAACATTAATTTATAGTCATCATATACCTTGAATCGTCCATCTTTGTTTTTTATAATAACATAAAATTTTTTCGCATAGTTTGTTGTGAACCAATCTATGATTCTTAAAGAAATTTTTGAATCCCCTGCAATGATAGAAAGCATTTTTTTTAAATTCTGTTGGTCGTAAAATTGCATTAATTTAGTTAATATCAGTTTATTTTGAGTTGCAGAAATATTCATAATAATGATAAAATTGTTTCTTTAATTTATTTTCAAAACATGTTTGAAAATATTTCTACCATTTGTTGGATTTAGGGTTGTAATTAGGTTTGGGTTGAGGTTTGTGTCGTCTATGTCTTTCAAGCAGCAAATCTGAATCCAACCATTCATCATCAGAACCCGAATCACCCGAAGGGGGACTCCCGACTACATCACGTTCTAATTGTCGTAACCTTGCCCATACATCTGTTTCTCCTTTAGGACTTGGGTTTTTTTTAGGACTTGGAGTTTTTCTTCGTGTATCATTTTGAGTTGCTCTCTCAGAACGCGTAAAGTTAGTTGCTCGAGGAGGAGAACTTTCGAATCCTCTTCCAGGTCCCCCAGGAGGAGGGGCCCTGTTTGCATTTCTACGTTCAAAATCACCAAAATTATAGCCTGAAGGTTGTGGTGCAGCTTGTGTCCGAGGTTGTGGTGCAGCTTGTGTCCGAGGTTGTGGTACAGCTTGTGCAGCTTGTTGAGATGGAACATAATGATAACTACCGCTATTTGCTTTACGTAATAATACGTCTCTCGCATCATTTAATTTTCTCATGTTATCTGTTGCATCTGGGTTTTTATTTCTATCGGGATGAACTCCCCGCGACTTTTTTCTATATGCTCTATTAATATCAGCTTTAGAAAGCGTAAGTGGTTGGTTTGTGTCTATACCAAGTTGTTCAAGTTCTTCTTTCCCTCCTCCGCGTTTTAATCTTCGAGTTAAAAACTTTCGAGATCTCATATTATATCTTAATAATATTTTTTGGAAATAAAAAATGTTCTACCGATTTTTTTCTTTTTTCTAAATTACATCTTAAACATGATAATACCACATTATCTTTATTATGTGGTAAATCGTTATTGATTCGATCCAATGTCCATTGCATCGGATGAAGTTTTGTTTCATACTCAATAAGCACTTTATTTTTACAATAATGACAAACATTTGTTTTCAGTAATTCTAAAATATCATTTAATTCAATAGTAGGAATCCAACCTCGCCTTTTATCTTGACTTTTATATCCCGATAATTTTTTAGAAATACTATTTGCATTGGTTGCTTTTATCTGTATATTTAATGGTTCAACATCCAACAATTTTTTTATCTGATAACGATTATTTTTTCCTATAATAATAATTTTTTTTTCCATAATACTTACATAAAAGAAGTTAAACTTAATTTATGTATTAATATAATGGAATCATTTAAAGAAAACGGAACAATGTCTAAAAATTCAGAAATAAACGAGCTGAAAAATATAAAATATAAAACGAGTACAAAAATATCACAAGAAAGCACAGATTTATCTCAAGTTGAATTTTTTTTAGAAAATGAAAAAAAAATCAATCGTTCTGAACCTTGGAATAAATTAGATAAAACAACAAAATATAAAAAAATAGAAGAATTTGCAAATTGTTATGCAGCAAAAAATAATATACCAGATAGTTCCGAACTCGTAACTTTTTTAAAAGACGCAATTGATAAGAAAAAAATTTACAAAGTAAAAGATATTCTTTACGATAAAAACGAGTCTTTTATTAAAGAAATTCCTGGACTCGTCTTTTTAAATCTCGAAACTAAAAAGTTTACATTGAAAAACACAAATAAATTAACTGCAAAAAATATTAAAGGGTAATTTACCATTTAAAATTAAAATGTTAAATTATAGTAATGAATGAATTAAACGAAAAGGAATGTGAAAGTTTCGTAGAAGACCTACTTTTAATTATGTATGACTACGCGTTACACAACATTCATATGTTTTCGAAAGAAGAATACGACGAATTATTTGTTAAACACATTGACGAATATGTTGAATTTATTTTAGATATGATTCACGAATCATTGACAAAAAATTCATTGGAAGAATTAATCAATTACTCAATTAATATTTTTTATGAAATATGCATACCACCTAGGTCATTTCATGATACTTATATCATAAAATCCCAAACTAAAGAAGATATTATAAATATCACCAAAAAACTTGATTATTTACGTAATATGCCACAACCCCAACAACGAACAACAGAATGGTACATATTTCGTAATAATTTGATTACTGCAAGCAATGCATACAAAATATTTGACACAGACGCATCACGAAATCAACTAATTTATGAAAAATGTTTGGCATTCAACCAAAAAATACTTATTGTGCCGGAAGAAACCGAACAGTTTAAACACGTTAACGTGTTAAGTCCTTTGCATTGGGGGCAAAAATATGAACACGTTTCTGTCATGATTTATGAAGACAAGTATCAGACAAAAATAGAGGAATTCGGGTGCATTAAACATGACAGGCATTCTTTTTTGGGAGCATCTCCAGACGGAATAAATGTGGATGAAAATTCCGGTAGATATGGAAGATTGATAGAAATAAAAAATGTGGTAAATCGCGAAATCACCGGAATTCCTAAATTAGAGTATTGGATTCAAATGCAACTACAAATGGAAACATGTAACTTGGACGAATGCGATTTTTTAGAAACAAAGTTTAAGGAATATGAAACAGAAGAAGAATATTTAAAAGATGAATGCAAATATAAGGGTGTCATCATGTATTTTTCTCATAAAAATGGAATACCTAAATATATTTATAAACCTCTTCACATGCATGATGAAACATGGGAAGAAACAATGATGACTACTTATCAAGAAGAGGGTTTAATATGGATTAGAAATATTTATTGGAAATTGGAAATATTAAGTTGCGTGTTAGTTTTAAGAAATAATTTATGGTTTGAATATGTTATTTACGATATACGCAATTTTTGGAAAATCATAGAATATGAACGAGATAATGGGTTTGACCATCGGAAAGCTAAAAAACGATTAAAGAAAATTCAGGAAGAAGAGACGAGCTGTTTAATAAAATTATAGCCAACTATAGTATGGAAGATTTTTTCGAACCCGAAATATTTGATATCGTAATAGACGAAAATTACTATAATATATATACAAAAGACGGCAAACATTGTTTGGAATTATCTTTGGATGGAGATGTAATTAATGTTTTTGAATTAGAAAAGTGTGGTTCAAACGGAACTTTCTTAATAAAAAAGTTAGAAGAATACGCGAGAAGTGTAGGTGTTAAAGAGATAAAATTGTGTGATTCGTCAAATATATATACAAATTGTATTGATGAATCTGGAGAAGAAATCTTTATAGATTTGGCATACTTAAAATTATTAACTAAAGGGCAATCGTGGTATAATTCACTCGGTTATTTTTCTTCTCATAGTAACGCAGAAGAAACAGAAAGAATTGCAAATTTACCTTGTGGTGATGCTATTAGTTTAAGTAAGGATAAGGAAAAAGAAATAATTTGCATGTTGGCTAAAAAATTTTATACAGAAGATGAAGTTGAATCGAAAAATGAGGATGTCAAATATAAAGCACGTAAGATTCTAAATGGTTCAAGAAGGTTATTCCCTGATGCAGATTTAAACTTAACTGTAAGAGAGTATTTAAAAGCTATTTTACCAAAGAGATTCAATGAAAATTTTGAGGAAGAAACTGAGAAAAACATTGCCTGTAAAAAATATGAATTTATACGCGATTTTATAAAATTCATCTCAGTATTATTTGAGTATGACCCATTATTAACAAAAACACTTACGTCCCCGAAAAAAACGAAAAAAGCACGAAGGAGAAAAAGAACGACTCATAAAAAAGTTTAAATCTAGAAAATCACGAAAATAAACGATTCATATTGAGTACTTCGGGTTTCTCAGAAGGATGAAAAAGAAGGTTTGCATGTTTTTTATCTCGTAATCGAACACTATATTCAGAATTACTGCTATTTCTTCCAACTCTTCCAATCGCTTGAATTAATTTGTCTTGTGTTACTTGTAAATCTTTACTGATATAACCATGACAAAATTGATAATTTGTTCCATAAATATAATCGCTATTCGCAATAATTAAAAACAACTTTTGTTGTTTGGCCATCTGTTTCATCAACTCTGTATAATCGGTATTTTTATGATGTGCAAAAACACCTATTCCTAGCAACAAAAGAACCTTCCAGCTACATTCAACATCCAGTGACATTATTTTGATAACAATGGATTCATCGATATTACTTGTAAAAGAAGTTTTTGTTTTCATACGACTCGCCCATTTTTTACAGTGTTCCAACTTATTTGGAATAAAAATATTATTGAGAAAAGCTGGTTTAAATAATTGTTGAGTCATATTTAATTCTCTCACAAATTTTGCAGACTCCTTTGTATTTTTTTCCTTGTCTCTTTTGTTTTCTTCCGTATCTTTTTGTTGTATATCCTCTATTTTTTTCTCCAATTCAATCATTTTTTTATTTACATCGTTGTTGAAATCAATTGTTTTCATAATATCATCCATACTTTTTTGTGGAATATTTGCTTCTTGTATAAAAAATTGAGCCACCTTTTCTATCGATTCCGTCAAAAAGATAGTTGGTCCATCTGTTAACGAATATGCATCTTTTGTCGTTAAAAACATTTGGCTATAATCAAGATTTTCTGTTTTATTACCTTTTGAATCTATCATATTTATATCTATTTTACTACTAAAATGTTTGTGATGTATTTCCCAGTTTACTTCAGACAATAATTTTAAATAATAAACTTTGATGTCATGGGGTGTAATATCAAAACTGGTGAAATGTCTTTCTAAATCAAATTTTGCAGAAACTAAATTATTTTCATTTACATATTCTATTATTTTGGATATTTCGAATAATTCAAAATATCTAAGAAGTGATAAATTTGACAAACAATGAGTTATAATCTTTTCCAACTCATCATTTTTATTTGTTAAAGTATGTGGTAATATAAACATTCCATCGTGAATCAAAGGAATCGATTTTTTACATTCATAACTATTGATAGTAATTATTTCTCCATTAAATTTTAAAATATAATTACTAATTGTATTGTTAATTTCTGAACAAAAAGGCAATGTTGCGGAAGAAAGGATAATCTTTGGAATAATATTATTTTGCCAGTTTTTAGAAATAATTTCGTGAAATGGATGCGATTCGTAATCTAATGTAATGGTAGGTTCGTCCCATTGAACAATAATGTCTTCTATGTTATTAAAAGCCGACATATAATACATGGCTGGAAGATAAGAATACAAATCACAAATGATTATTTCTACTTTATCACCAACCGTATTGTCTACTTTAAAAATTCCACCTGAGCTTTTGTGTTTGACAAATTCTTTTGCGGCAGAATAATGCAAACGAATATCGTCAGGTGTTTCGCAACCGAAAGCAAATGCTATTTTTTTACCCATTGTGATGCAAGATTTTGCAAGAGAAAGACCGATGTGTCTTGCAGCACAAACAAAAATGACCTTGTGATTATTGCTCAAAGCCAATGGAGCCAATGTTTTACCAGTACCCGTAGGGGCAGAATATAATATTAACTTGGAATTTTTTGTTTGTGTTTCTGCAAACAATTTTTTTTGATGTTCGTATAAAGTCGTATCTGAATATTTAGATAATGTACTATTTTTTTCTATGATTTCATTGCATTTATAGATGATATTTTTAATAGAACAATCTTTTTCTAAAAACGAATCAACTATTTTTGCAACAAATTTATTGGGAATTATTTTATTTTGTCTTAGTTTAAAAAGAGTAAAGTAGTGCAACTCATAATTTTTTTCCATACTTATAATCTCATTTAACAGCAAAAATTCAAAAATTGTGAAAGGTATTCCTTTATTTTGTTCAAATCGTATAACATCTTTTTGTTTGAGTTTTAGTTTTGTTTTGGGTAATGTAATATCCTTAAAAATTGTATGTTTACTAATCACCGGCTTAATATATGTATTGAATATAAAAACATCTATACAATTTTTATATTCATCGCTGTAGGAAGAGGTCAATTTTAAAAAAGACATGATTGATTCAGTCTTATTAATATGTATTGATACATTTGAATAACCATCCATAATCATTTGCAAAATTTTTTTTTCCTCTTCATTTTCTGATATTTCAATAGATTCCCATTCAGTTTTCGAAAGTTTTCCTTGTGAAAATTCCATATTCATGTAACTTATGATTACGTTTTAATATATTTATTATTTATATTTACATCACTATAACCTTCTCCGAAAACATATTTATTTTAATATTATTAAAAGGAACACCATATTTTTCGCACCATTTTATCGAGTTGGATATATTTTTGTTTCTAATCTCTTTTATTTTTTCATTATTTTCATGCAGAGAATAAAAAATAGCTTGTGTTTTATAATAATAAAATCGCTGTTCTATGATAGAATAATACTCGTTAACAATATTTAAAAAATAAAGTGGTATTTTTTTATAAATACCCATACTAAATCCTGTAACAAAATCTACATCATACGTATTATTATAATTTTGACAAATAATGTATAAATGTTCATCTATGATAATTTTTGGACGAAACAATAAAACATTTTCATAGATAGTTGTTAAAAAATATAAAAGTTCAATGTTTTTCTTGGAACACTTGATTTTAATTATACTTGTTCCGTTTTTATTTTGAACTTCCGAAATTGTTTTTATTATATATATCGGTTCGTTTAAATCAAAAAAACATAAATCACAATTTATTTTAAATTCATATGGAAATTTTTTATACAAAAAATAATTAATCAGACAAGTATTTTTTGAAAAATTTCCAATTGAAAAAATATTTTCTAATGATACATTCTGAAAAACTTCAAAAAGTTCATAAAATAAAACACGTTCGTTTAATTTACTGATGGAAAAATTATATGGATGAATATTTGAATATAAAAAACCATACGGCTCAAGCATTTTTAATAATAAAGCGTAATTTTCTTTTTTATACGCATCTATTTGTAAATTCAATGTTTTATTTATAGGTGAAATTATTTCTTCTGTGCAATGATATGTAAAATCAAATTTAATATTATTATTTTTTGAAAACATCATATTTTGGTTCACTTTATATATTTATATTATTTTATTGGGTTTTTACAATTTTTATGTGTTCCACAGAATTCACTATTTGGAAGAGCATTCAAAGTACATCTATCGCCATTTGCTTTGATACAATGGCATTGTACTTTATCTTCTTTTGGAACACGTTTTGTTTTCACGCCTTCCTTTTGGACGCGTTTTGTTTTTGCCTTTTCCACAACTTCAGGAACTTCCACGACTTCTTCCACGACTTCTTCCATTGGATTTTTACAATTTTTATGCATCCCACAATATTCACTTGGGAGTTTGGCGTTATTCGTACATCTTGAACCATCTGCTTTTATACATTTACATTTAGGGTCGTTTTTTGCTTTTGGTAATTTTTCAAATACTTTAGCGACTTCGGGAACTAAGACATTTGGAATTTCTTGTGCAACTTTGACTTCTGGAAATAACTCTGGTTCAGACAATTGTGCAAAATGTTGTTCGGCATCAACAAGGTCGTCTGCCATAATTAATTCTTTTGGTATTGGTTTTTCTAGAATTTCTTCAGCTTCGGCTATCTCTTCGGCTATCTCTTCCACAGATAAATCTTCATTTCCTCTTAGTAAAGCATTTGTCACTTCTTTTGCATTTACATTATTGACTTTTTTAAATATAAAATATCGATTGAGAAATGATATTTTTTTTGCATCTTCACTTAAATTATCTCTGGGTTCGCAAAGGGTTCCAAACATATTTGACGGACTTGGGAATCCAAGCCTAGACGCTTCAGACTGACTAATTAACGCAAATCCATAATGTTCCAATAAATATTTCAGATAAGTAAAATTTACCAAATATTCATCAATCTCATTATTTATTGATTCTTGAAAAACAGAAATTCGGAGACCTAATCCCGATTTATCTGGAAGAAAAGATTCCATGTCGTATTTTTTGGTGATACTCCAAATCTTTGTATCATTGGACTTTATGACAATAGACTCGTCCATTTTTTTTCGAAGTAGCTTGTTGAAAATAGTTTCACCATCGTAACAAGTTCCTATAAAATATCCATTGATATGAGTACATTCTGATACATTTTGTAGAAAATCAAACAAGGATGTCTCATCTTTAAACATGTAATGGATGGCAAATTGACAAGAAGAAATATTAAATCCTGATTTACCAATACCATAATATTTTTCAACCATTTTATCAAGATTTTTTTTGGGTATTTTTGCAAATACTGCATTTGTAATTAGTTTGGATTTATCATTCATCATTGCTTCTGTTGTTTTGATATTTTTAGAACTATCTCCCAACACAAAAAGAGCTCCCGGAACTTCATTTAATTTTTTTTTCATATCTAAATATCTTGCACAGCTCCCATCGAGTCTATTTTCCAAATTATCTTTTGAAATGTCAATCCCAAAAACAAAGGATAATCCTGCGCGTTCCCATTTTGGTAAATCGCCTCCTTTTCCGCACGCGTAATCAATTAATGTCTCGCCTTTACGCGCAATGCCCACGAGTTTTGTTTTTATCACATTATGAAAAATGCGCATATTTTTTAATATATTTGTTTTCAAGTCCGTCGTGTTGTAATAAATGGATTCTTCAATAGTGTACATAGTGGGAATATTTGTTCCCTCGTAAATCATCTCTTCAGTTACTGGTCTATTTATTGAATGCCAATTATCATTAGCAATATCATAATCATTCCCAAAATTTTTCTTGTTGCTTCTGAATTCAGCTGTTTTATCATATCTTACACGTAAAGGCTTCCATTTGTAATATTCTGGAGATAATTTGTCATAATAACACTCTATAATCATATTATCTCCAAATACTTCATTCTCTTCTGTTTTCATCACGAAATTCCCCTTGCTGTCCTTTTTAAGAATCATATGCAATATTCCGGCTTTTGGGTCACTCGGTTCAGTTGGAAAAAACTGTACTGGTCTGTATTCTTCGTTTGATGTCACTAATTTATCATCTAATAAATCTTGAAAAGGATTTAGATAACCATGTCTTTTTTCAATATATCCACAACGTAGAATAAGTTGTTTGTAATATGTCGTTTGAATATTCGTGGTTAAATTCGTTCCCCGTGAAAATAATGGAATCATTTCATCCTCCCCCGAAGCATTTTTTGTAGTTGTCACTAAAAAGTCAATTGTGTTGTATTTTTCTGGTTTCCATTTTAACGAATATACCCATTTACTTTTGCCATATGGTATTATCATTTTTCCGAATTTATCCAATTCACCCGTTGCTCCAACACCCAAATCCATTGGAGTAAATACGAGTCCATCCGTATTATATGGAAAAGACCCATCCAATTCTTTTTTGTGTATATCGTTACAACAACTAAAAATATCTTGCCCACGAAATTTCGGATAAAAGGTTTTGACAGAAAATCTGACACAAATTTTATCAATTGCTTCCGTCTCTAATGAAATCATAAATTCGTTTAATTCCCCAAAACGGCATTGTGATGCCATTTCTCCAAACACGTCGTCTGTGAAAAATGCCCTTTCTCGAATGTCATTTCCACCTAAAAAGTAAATATCAAACGCATAATAAGAATTTAACAACTCTCCATTTTTATCAAACCGTACATATTCTCCGTCTATAATGGTCCTACTAACTTTTGATTTATTTATACAACCAGTAAAAATAACATCCATTCGATTATTAATAAAATAAATTCTATCTTTTGTAATAAACAACAAACACCTTTCGCCATCTGTTTTTTCAGTGACCGTATAGTTTTTTCTTATATTGGGAGCCTTTACATTATCGTCTGGGGTAATTATATGTCTTTGGTGAAGTGTTACTGAGGATGGTCCGATAAAATAATGAGAATTGAATAAATTACGAGGTATTTTCTCTTTTTCGTGTTGATTGATTAATGTGTAATATTCTTTCAACACATTCTCTTTTTCGCTATTTGATATGGGAAAATCAGTATTCTGAATACCACAAAGAACATCCTGTATCGTTTTTTTAAATGATTGTAAAAGTTCTTCGTATGGTTTTTTAAAATTTTGTATAATTTTTTCCCTCAGTCGTACCACTTCTTGATAATTAATCTCAACTTCAATTTCATACGTTTCGTTCATCTGAAATAAGTTGGTCTGCTGTAAATTAAATACAGGCTCGTAATGCTGTTTGATAATACTCAAATGCACGACACATGGAGTATCATTTCTAAATTCTACACGATTAATCAATCGAAATGTTTTTTTACTTTCAGACCAATTATCCGTAAAATTCAATCCTATTTTTCTAGTGGACCCAATGACTGTTTCGCCGCGTAAATCTACTTTTATATTATAATTGTGATTAATGGCTGAGAAATATTTTTTCTTGTTTATGTAATTTGTTTTTTCTACTAAAATTGCACCATTATTTAATAATTTAGAAATCTCATTCGTTTTACAATATTCTTGTATAGGTGCAATACCATCTATTTCTACTCGAATATTCGACATTTGAAAAATGCCATTTTTTTTGTTTATTTCTTCTTTGGATATTCGTAACATTAATTCGCCTTCATCATTCAAAGTTTTATACCCAAGTCCCAATAATTTTGATATTACATTATTATAGTCTAATTTAGATAAAGGTATTTTTCCCTTTGAAATTTTTGCCTCTAATTCTAACTCCGACGGTTTGAAGTCAAACTTTTCGACAGAAAGGTTAAGATAATCTGTCATTAAATTTTCTATTGTGACTTTTTCCATTTTATATAAAGTATTATTTTATATTTAAATTCAATTTATTTCGTATATTCTGTTATGTCATCATACAATTCTTGTTTTGTTTTTTTCAAAGTGTTACCTGTCAATTTATGTAAATCCTGTAATTCTTTTAATTTATAATTTGTTATGGGTTTTAAAGAATAATTAACAGAATGGCGTTCTATTTTGCCTTCTAATTTCATATCTTTTTTTGCAATAGTATCAATATCACCAAAAATTGCAAATGGACCATCAATATTTTCACACAGATAATAACTATGCTTACTCATAAACAAAATATTTATTTTTTCTAACACTGCTAAAGCAATGATTGTATCAAGGGTTGTTTTTGGTTGTGATAAATTTTCTATTATATTTGACTTTCGTTTAAGTTTTGAATTGCTAATTTTTTCTTGAAAATCCATTTTTAATTGCTTTTCTTGTATTTTTGTTTGATTAAACAAACGCAATTTTTCGTATTCAGCGACTCCTTTCCACGCAATAAAAAAATTCCAAAAATTTGAATCATTTTCATTAAGTTCAAATTTTTTAATATTTTTGGATTTCAAAAAAATTCCAATATTTTTGTTGTTCAAAAAATAGTCCATTATTTATATATAATCATTTATCTTTATTATCAAAATATATATTTTTATAGCATTGTTTCTCTGTTTCTTCCTCTAATAATTTATTTTCTTGGTTATAAATGTAATTTACGAATTTGTATATTTGCTCGATAATATCTTCGTCTAGCTCAGATAAATTAATATAAATTCCATTTTTATTTTCATTCAATACCACAGAATGATTATTCAATAAACGCAAAACTTCAATTTGGTTTGAGTTATCCATTTTTTCTATGAAATTTTTCATATTTGTTAATTTATCTATACGTTGCTGCATTCATAATTAAAACATATAATTTTAAATGTTTTTAATATATCTTTTTTTTTCATCTATTTCTGCGATAATTGAGATATATGGGTCATTCAATTCAAATCTTTGACCTATAATACGTGCAATAAAATGGTCCTTCTCGCTAATAGTATTAAACTTTTTATTAGATAATTGATGGTCCCTAGAAATAAAAACGACAAAGGGCGAAGGAGATTCTAAACTTGTTGCTTTGATTCCGGCTTTTGTTATATTTGTTGCAATACAATTTAATAATTGTCCTTCCACTGGAAAACAAACATAACATTCGAATGCAATTTCATATAAAATACCTGATGTACATATTTTACCGGAGGAATAAGTAATTATTTTAATACTATTTTTTTTAACATAACCTTCTGCAATGCATTTTCCTTCGTGCAATTCCTTGAGTCGTTTCTCCAAAATTTCTTTAATGTTATTACCAATATATTTCATTTCAACAGAAATCTTTTTGGATACCAATGTTCTCGAATAAATATCCATAATTTTTTTACTCTGTTTTCTTTTTTTTTCAACTGGTTCTTGTATTTTTGGTACAAGAGGTGGTGGGTCTTCTGGTGTATATGCGGATTCCAAAGGTGGTGGTGGGCCTTCTGGAGTTCTTGGTGTAAAGGATTCCTTTGCAAATTCAGGCGATTTTTCTCCTTCATTTGCAATTTGAACATATTCATTCAAAGATGCATCACGTACAAAATATTGGGGCGAATCATCTCCTACTTTTTCATATGGATTATACGCAGGAGATGACGGATTATACGCAGGAGATGTTGGATTGTATGCAGGAGATGTTCCTGGATATGGCGGAGAGGTTGGATTGTATGCAGGAGATGTTGGATATGGCGGAGAGGTTGGATTGTATGCAGGAGATGTTGGATATGGCGGAGAGTTTTTCTCTTGAGAATCGTTGGATTCTACCTCTGTTGGAGCCAACGGAGTTACAGGAGTCGTAAAAATAGGGGCGGAAGTTTCATCGGTAGATTTTTTCGAAATATTTTCAATATCATCCGGATTTTTTAAACTCAATGTTTCCATACTAAATTATAGTTATATTTATATCTTTAATATTTTTCAATTTAATTTAATACAGGACCATGGACCCATATAACTAAAGATTTCCTTACACCTTTTGTCACCATGGAGACTTTATGCATAAAAAAGGAGGGGAATATAACGACAGTACCTTTTGTTTTTGGAGCTTTAATTTCACTCCTGTTTATGAAAAAATTCAAGTCTCCACCTTCATATTCTTCAGGTTCTGATAATTGAATACTCACACTCAATTTTCTTGTAGAAACGTTTTCGCCAACATCCATATGCCAATCGTAATGCCCTTCCCCAGAATATTCTCCTAGTTGCAAATCTTCTTTAAAATGACAAAGACTAAAATTCCACATATTTTTATTTGCCTTTTTAACAAGTTCAAAAATTTTTGAATAAATATGGTTCGTTTCATCTGTTTTCGGAATCCATGTTATCTTGGTTTTACGATAACTATAATCTATCTCTCTGCCGACACACCCATCGCTTGAATTATATTTTTTTGATAGTTCTTCAATTTCTTTGATTTCGTCGTCACTAAACGCTTTTTCAAAGTAATAATAATTTACTAGATTGTTGTTTTCTTCTAAAAAATTCATAATTAAACTAAAGAAAAAATTCTACTGCTTCTTCAACCGTATAAAACATTTTATTGTTTCTCATAAATAATTCTAGAAAAACGCAAAGAGCCTTTGTGTCATATTTTATGGTATATTTATGCGCGGAAATACTATTCAATAATTCCAGTAAATTTTTTTTATTATAATTAGCACATTTTAAACCAGATGAACGAGCATTTGAAGTATCTCTTATTTTAAAAACATAACCAGATAAAGGGTCGATAAATCCTATATATTTTTGCGCTTTCTTCTCGCCCCTTATTCTTTTACGAACATCTTCCGGGTAAGCATCTCTTATTCCATTTTTTTCAACAATAAACATTTTATTTTCTTTTGATTCGTTGTCATATAGTAATATATGTTCATTGTTAATATTTCGTTTGAAACCTTCTAGCATTAATAATTCAAATGACGAATGATGTTGTTTTTCAAATAAATAGTGGAACAATGTGCGTTTATTTCGATACAACATACAATCGATAATATGGTCTATCAAGTATTCATTCAATACTTCAAGAGTCATAATATTATTTGTTATTAACTGGTGAAACGCCACAGCACAATATTGATACCAATTTGTTTTATCGATATTTGCAGGATATCCGGCTAAACGTTGTACGTTATTAAATTCTGTTTCTGCATCAATTAAAATTTGCGGTTTTTGTGAAAACTGGCCCAATTCTTTTTCGGTAAGTTCGATATCTTCATCTGCCACATCTAACCCTTCTTTTTCTGTCAAAAGTAATTTTAATAATTTTTGTTCTATTGTTTCTTCTACAACTCCATGTCTTTTTGATTTTCTGGCATTTTCTTCGATATCAAATATAATTCCTTGCAATTTTACATCAATTGGTATGGTTCTCTCAAAGATGGTAATTGTTTTATCTTCTAATTCTATTGGTTGAAAAAGATAATATTTATCCACATTTACAATTTTTCCTGCGCGATTATATTTATCATATATAATAACTTCATCATCTATTAGTTTTGTCAAAGCAAAATTTACTTGGTTTATCGTAAATTTATGCAAAAAATCACCTATTTTATAGAAATGCTCCAGTTTAAACATGTGTAAAATTGTTTTTACCACTATTTCATTCAACTTGTCTAGACTTTTAAAATCAACAATTTCATCTACAATTTGTGGTTTATTAATACAATCATAATTACACGATTCTTGATAATCGCAATTTGATGAATACGGAACATCGCCAACTGTCAAATTATCTATTTCTTGGCCATCCGAAAGAAGTTGTTTTACATGCATATCCTCAAAATTTTTATAGCTAAAATTAAGTTGTGCAGAATTAACCAAACAATCGATTGCATTTTCTTTTAATAGTCTTGTAACCTTTCCAATTTTTTTGGCCTTTTGCTCGGCTCGACGATACATGTATAAATCTGCGGATTCGACCTCTTCGTCTTCTAAAATAGTAGAATGTAAAAATATTTGCACATTTCTTTCTAAAAAAGGCAATAGTTTATGACTGAAATTTCGGATAGCTCTTCCTAATACTTGTTCTACTTTACTCATATTATACCAAGGTTCCATTATATGCACTTGACGTATGCATTTGAAATCAAGACCTTCTGAACCAGCACTTGATACTAATATGACTTTTACAATATCTCCGTTTATATTTTTATCTGAACGCGCTGCATTATATTCTTCAACATTGTTAGGAGATAATAATATACTTCCTGTTATCATAACATACTTTTTTTTATTTTGAGGAATACCTGGAACAAACAAGTTTTTCCCATTATATCTACCAAATCCCATTTCTTCCAACGCAAGTGCCATTGGTATAATGCCAGAATCAATATATTGGGAATAAACTAATACAACTCCAGTAGATTGATGAATGTTTTCACAAATATTTTTAATTTTACAACTATAATTACCAATCAATTCAGGACTAAAGATGCGACCATATTTATCAATTGTTTCTTTTTTATATTTAAAATTCCCTTTTATTGTATCAGTATTGTCATAATCCATTACTCTCTCCAAACCTTTTGTTCCTATCAATAAACGTGTGAAATCGGGGGCACCTCCCGTTTGATTTAATAAAACATTGTTATTTACAAATTGAACATTCATAAAATCATTCGCCGAATGAAAGAGTTTTTTACTATTCATTTTTATTAATGAAGTTTGCTGAATTTCATTTAATATTTCATTCATTCCTCCACCATAAGTAACATTTTCAAAAGCTTCTGGTGTTTCAAGTAAATCGTATGGATATATCATGTTCAGTGCTTGGAGTGGTTGTTGTAATATAGTATAATTAAAATTGTTCATTTGCATTACATTTCCCACTTTTACTTCTACTCCAAGTTTGTTTGTCATATTCAATGGTCTATCTTTCATTTTTTGAATAATATAATTATAACCAATATTTTGATACGAACCTATTTTATCTAAATAAACACCGATTGTATCAAGTTTATCTTCAATAATCATATCATTTAATTGTCGTAATGGATAGTTTCGAATACTTTCTCTTGGAATAACTTCCATTTTTGACAAAAATGTGTGTTCTGGTGCAAAAATATATGGATAAACACGAAAAGGGAATATGTATGGATTATCGCTTCGTACATAGGAAATATATCCTCTTGATTTTCTCAATAATAATTTTTTTCCTACATCCCCTTCATGTTCTATAAACTCGTTATCTTCTGTAAAAACGTCACGCGTAGATATTTTACTCCGTTTATCATTTAAATTCATTAAATTAATTAACCATATAATTTCTCTGCAACTATTAAACATAGGTGTTGCCGTAAGTAAAACCATTTTAATAGTAGCCAATTTCACTAATAACATTAAATTTTTTGATATATTTTTTTTTTCGGTATCTTCGCTTGCATGATGAATTTCATCAAAAATGACAAGTCTTCCATCAAAATATTTTTGAATAACTCGAACCAAACGCATTTTATCTCCACCACTGTTTATTATAATTTCTTCTATTTTGGAAGAAAATTGTTCGTAACCCATAAACTTGTAATATTTTGAAATAATCCCTTTTATCTGTGTTTTCATGACATTTTTTGAAATGTCTTTTATATTTGTCGGATTTACTTCTTGGATAAATTTATTACCTACACAGGAAGAAGAAGTCCAGAATCCATTTTCATTTTTTAAATCATTTTCATTAAATAACTGAAGCATAAAATTTTCTTGTACATTTGGAGTAGCCACAATGATAATTTCTTTGTAGGAATTCATATTTTTTATAAAATCACGTTCTTCTTCGGCAATACCGATTGCCGAACATGTTTTACCTGTCCCCAACCCATGAAATAATAATATACTATTATACGGTGTTGAAGGAGATAAAAAGTTTTTGATAAAATATTGATGCGGTGATAATTCAAATGGAAGTTTGCTAAGTTTATCAGAGTATTCTTCCAAATCCTCGATATTTCCATTATATTTAAATAATCCAAACTCAAGTTTGGCTGCAATTTTTGCATTAAAATTTGGGTCGTTTAAATTAGGATATTCTGTATTTTGGTCAGAATCCTTCAAAACACTTTCTTCCAAAAGTTCCTTTTCATTTAATAAATCATTGCACAATTTAGTGTGTTCAGAACAAGTAGAATATTTTGAAATGAGTTCCTCTTGTTTTGTATCAATGTCCACCATTTGAGACTCGCTTGCAGATTTGTTTTCAGATTCACTTGTAGAATCACTAGGTTCGCTAGCAGATTTGTTTTCAGATTCACTATCAGAATCACTAGGTTCACTATCAGAATTACTATCAGAATCACTATCAGAATCACTAGCAGGTTCGCTCACATGTTCGCTTGCATCGCTTTCATTATCAGATTCATCGGAATCTGATTCAGAGTCTGAATATAAAATTTTTAATTTTTTTTCTGCCATTATTTATAACTAGTAAAAAAATTAAAAGAATATTTTGTAATTACAAAATAAATTATTTACATTAAAAAGTATATTTTTTTTTTCAATACTATATTCTCGTATATTTTCTAGACATTCTTCATATGATAACCAGTCTATTTTTGATATCTCAGAATATTGTATTGGATTTAGAGGGATTGTATTTCCAACAAGTATTGCCAAATAATATTTATGTTTATAACTTTTGATGTTCGACCCTATGAAAACTTCTTCAAATGGTATGACATTATCAATTATTTTAATATCATTTTTAGAATATCCCGTTTCTTCAATAAATTCGCGAACAGCACATTCAACCATTTTTTCATGTATTTTTTTTCGCCCTTTTGGAAATTCCCATTCAGGTGTTTCCCATCGAGTTATAGAAGTTTCTATCATATTTTGTAATATTCCTGATTTCAAATAATTAAATTTTTTTTTACTTTTTTCATCTATTGGCTTTATATACCATAATTCGGTCCATAAATCTATAAAATTCCAATTCAACAATCTTGTTTTTTCTTCCATTGACATTTCATCAATTAAATATTGTATTTGAATAGTATTATTGACGGAATAATTCCCAGATAAAAATTCAATATATCCAAAACTTTTACTCCTACAAATCATCAAATATTTATTTTGTACTGTATCATATAAAATAATTCCATAGCTAACGATAGGATATTTACATTTTTGAATGGTGTGGCCATTTATACCACAATTAATACAAATATTCATTGAATTAAATCTTTTATTTTTTTATATTATTTTATGCAAATGTATGACCCTTCTATTTGGGGACCATCTGTTTGGTCTTTCCTAGATATTGTTGCTTTTCATTATCCAACACATCCGAACGATGTCATTAAAAAAAAATATTACGATTTTATTCAAAATATACCAATATTTCTTCCACATTATGAAATTTCCAAGAATTTTCAAGAACTGTTAAACTTGTATCCTATAAAACCATATTTGGATAATAAAAAATCATTGATTCAATGGACAAATTTTATTCATAATAAAATCAACGAAAAACTTGAAAAACCAACGATTCCATTAGAAACATATTATAAACGATATTACGAAAAATACAAAGTTCGGAGCAAAAAAAAAAACATTCCCTATATCATTATTGTCATTTTAATATGCATAATTATTTATTACTACAAAAAATAATAATACTAAATAATAATGAAACTGGAAATATTTATATTTGGATTAATTGGTTTTTTTCTTTATGATGCTTATCATAAACAAAAATATACGAATATGATTTTGTCTTATAAAAAATATTTCAAAACACTTTTTTGGATATTTGCCGTTTTTAGTTTATACCTTTATATCAAAAAAGCTCCTGAGAAAGGACAAAATATGTTGTATTATGCAAATAATATTATTAAGAGTATGCCTATTGACAGGTCGACAATGCATTTATTATCTCCCGTCATTGATTTTACAAAAGGAAAAAGTTTCATGGAAAAGGTAAATATACCTAATGTACCTCTTCCAGTTGAAATAAAAACAAAACGATGTGTAAGTGAAACAAAGAAAAAGTTTGTGGCCTCGCAACAAGGATGGAAATGCAATGATTGTAAAGAACAATTAAACGCTTGGTATGAAGTTGACCATGTTATACGATTAGAATATGGTGGAGGAAATGGTACAGATAATCTTGTTGCATTGTGTAGAGAATGTCATGGAAGAAAAACTGCGATGGAAAATATGTAATTAAATGTTTTAATTATATAATATATGAAATGGTCTGAAATATGGGAAAATTCCAAAAAGTTGTTTGAATCTCTTATAACAAAAGACAATTACATTCTTATTATATATTTTTCATTGTTATTTCTCATTCTTATTTTTGCCATTTATCCATTTATGAATCTTATAAAAATTAATGAAACGATGAATATATACAAATATATTTTATCAGGAAGCATTTTGACATTATTTGGATTATTTTTATATATTTTCAAAAAGTTAGATACAACCATCGGAGATAATTTTTATCCCATGATAGTTGGTATTGAAACATTTAGCGTCGTCATTATATTATTATATATAACCTATAAACATTTGTTTGAAGATTTTCAATTGGGACAGTTGATATGGAGTATGTTAAATATAGGTATTATACTAGGTTTTACAATATACTTTTTTTATTCTTTTTGGAAATGTTATAATGAAACAACAGGTCTAACATGTGACACCAATTTATTTTATAGTTGGACGATATGGTCAATATTAATAGGCGTTTTTATTGTGTTGTCTTTATTTTTCACGAGCATCGGATTAAATGATTGGTCTATTTTTGCTAAACAAACAATGGTGTATTTTATGATTGTTTTATTTGTTTTTATCATACTACTTAATAACAACTCTATTACTGGTGGCAAAATTTTAAAAAAGTCACAACTTGTCTCATCGAACTCTATTTTACAAACATTGTTAAAGTTTTTCTGTGTTATATGTATCCTCATTTTAACACAAGTTTTTCTGAGATATGCAACAGAATCAGACCCAGAAAAAAATGGTTGGAAGGCTGTTTTTATTCCAATTGCCATCATAATATTAAATATAATACCTTTTGTTTTTAACAATTTGCAAACATGGATTGATAAAATCATACTTTACCCCCTGTTGCTTTTACTTTTTTTCGGTTCAATATTTTTTATTGTAGGAGGTTTCAACATATTTAAATTAGGTTATAATTTAGTTGTTCGAAATGATAAACAATTTGAGGTAAAATTTACATCAGAATTTGGATGGGTCTTTCATGCTATTATTTTTATCTTTATTTATGGTTTTACTATATTTTTATTATTTGTTTATGATAAATATGTGAATGAAGCGAAAAAAAAACATGAAACGCTAAGCGATGCTTATGATAATTTCAAAAACTGGTATTCTTCCAATTGGTGGATATGGATAGGATTTGTTTTCTGTTATTTGTCACTAAGCGGATTATCCACTTTTGCAGATTATTTCTTTGGATTATTTGGTAAAAATTCAAACGACTTTGTTCAAATAGGTAAAAATCCAATTGCAATAAAAAATATAGAATTATTTTTTAAAATCATAGCCATTTTATTAACATGTGGATATTTATATATTCTTTATTATGATATATTTAATGCAAATGCTGATTGGAATAATTTTTTAAATGGTCAAACTAGTGCACGGTTATATATAAATGCAATTTCAATCATTTTACTCGTCTGTATATTAATATTTACTTTAACGAGTTACACAAAAGTAAATGGTTCGTTAATCATCATATTTATTCTACTGGCCATTATATTTATATACAACAAAGTGTATGATTTTTTAAATGTTGATTTACAAGAACATGCAAGTAAAAATAATTGTGATAATTTACAAAGTAATGGTGTTGGATTCGGATTTCTTTTTTTATTTTTATCACTGATACTGGCTTTTTGGTTAAGTGGTAAAAAAACCAATCCTCTTTATTTATTTATTGCCTTTTTAACGTCAATGTTCGGTTATTATTTTGGAGAAACAATTGCAGCATCTGGGAATAGAATCAACGAAGATAAAACTTATTGCAGCGAATTTAAAGAGACTCCGAAACTGACTACAAGTGATAGTATAAAAATAATTGTTTATATCTCTCTCATTATTCTTTTATTCATTGGTATGAATTTTTTTACTCGGAAACTGACGCATATGGAAGGTTCCTATGAAATTTTTGTAATCGGTGTTTTGTTTTATTTATTTTTAACTTATTTAATCATTATAATCAAATCTTTGGTTAATGTAGTAAACATTTTATACGTACTAATTAACAAAAAATATTATACTTCTGTCTTTCCAAATAGATGGTGCGATTTTTTACTTTCATTTACGACGATACTTGTATTCATGAGTGGGATAGGATTACTCATTACAACTTGTTCGAATAAGTTGATATCTAATTTTATCAACTTTAAAGATGCAGCCGATTGGTTTTCAGATTCCACATTTTCTTCATTAATGTCTGAAATATCAAACGAATTTATATCATTCCAAGATAATCCAATTACTAAAACAATATTATTTTTATTATTATTATTGTATAAATTTTTTCAACTCATTATTGTTGTTCCAGAAAAGTTGAACAGTATTTATTCCGATATCGGAAATTATATTGAACAAAACTTTTTAAAGGCTTCCATAAATATTCTTGTTTTAGAAATTTTCATTATTTGTTTATATTTATTAGTTACAAAAACCTACAAGAGTATTAATTCATCTTTTGTTGAAAGCATTCCATTGATAAAAATGCCTACTATTGTTTTTCCGAGTATACCAATTAAAAAAAAATACGAGGAATTACCAAAAGAACAACCATACACATTTGGTTTATCCTTTTCTTTATTTATTGAAGAAGCTGGTTCGTTAAATTACTTTATACCTATATTGTCATATAATAATAATCCCTGCATCATGTATAAACCTAGCGCAAATAATTTAATTGTTACAATTCCAAAAGGATACGCAAATATCGCAAAACCGATAAAGGGAGATTCGGAAATAATCAATTCTTATACAATATTAAATAGTCATATAGGTTCTGTTGTTGATGATAAATACATAGTTTATTCTACTACAGATGTTAAATTGCAAAAATGGATGAATATATTTATTAATTATAATAATGGTGTAATTGATATATTTTCAAATGGTAAATTAGCCAATTCAAGTAATATTAATCAAATTATTTCCGATGATTATTCAAACACAATTACATTTGGTGCCGAAAATGTCGAAGATACACATATCAAAATAAATAACTTGAATTTTTATAAAAAAGATATAGGTGTTGATAATATTTTACGTATCAATTTGAAAACTTATACAGAATAAATAATCATAATATATGAATAAATTATTAATAATATTAATAATATTACTATGTGTAATTGGTGTAATGATTTATAGAAAATATCATGTTATTACTTATGATGCACAAGAAGAATATAAAATAACAGTTAGTTCATCAAGAGGTTGTTCTTATATTATTTGGTTTAATATAACAACATGGACAAATGGTAAAAAAATTTTATTTAAAAAAACAGACGCTTCAAACAAAGATGAATTTATTGTTTTTATAGGCGATTTGACAAATGATTTATTTATTTATTCGAGGGAAAATAAAAACAATCCAATGATTCCATATAACAACTGCTCAGGAACAAATAATTTGGGAAACTTAACCGACGCAACCACTTTTGCAGACTGTAAAAATTTGTGTATTGGTAACACTGCATGTGTTGGTTTTACTTTAACGGATAAAATAGCAAATTCAGACGAGTCGCTTACAAACAAATGTTATATATCTGAAAACACGGAAGATATTTTTAAATCTAGCAATTGTTTATTTTCAGAATTAAAATTAATAAAAATAAGTGACATTCCATTAAAAACTGCAGTAAAATTAGCAATAACAATGGATAACAGTAATATGAATGTTTATATTAATGACAAAATAATTAAATCATTTTTTTTAGAAACATCTATTACTTCAGGAACAATTACAGTTACTCCGGATAAGTTGGGGTTCGATGGATTTACATATTTCAAGTATTTTGATGAATGTTTAAATCACGAGAAAATAAAAAAGTATAGTATTAAATTATGAATTCAGTAACATTAATACTTTCAGTATCAGTGATTATCCTTTTAATTTATATTATTTTTAGTCTTTTGCGACGAAATTCATACACGGGAGCAATGGCTTATGCCAACAAAGAAACATCAGTTCCTGTTTCGCAAAATACTAGTCCCGCCTCTGCGTATTCTATATGGATATATATATCAGAATGGTCAAGAGGTGATAAAAATATATTTGAAAGGGGTAGTTTAAATGTTGGGTTAGATGACAAAATAAATTATTTAACTATATCTGTACCAAAAATTATGAATACGCAATATAAAAATATTCCAAATTATTCTATTAATACAACCGATTCTATTTATAATTATGGAACAAATGATAATTGCAAATTATTATGTAGCAATAATAAAGATTGTGGTGGTTTTAATTATTATAAAACCATTCCGGCTGATATGACCGCCAGTAATAATCCAAATTTAATAACTGCTGGTTGTGTATTAATAAATAAAGAAATAACCACAACAGACTTTAATTCAACGAAAGGCGACGTTCTCTATGCAGAAATAAAAAATAATAATACAGAAAAATATATAGTGGAAAGTTATATTCCAATACAAGAATGGGTTTTTATCACTATAAACATGGATTCTCAATACACCGAAGTATATATTAATGGAAAAATGGTAAAAACAATTATAAATACAAATGAAACAAATACAGCGACGAATGCAGTTCTTTCAAAAGGCGGCACCGGGTTTAATGGTCATAATTCAAAGTTTCAAACATTTGATAAAACCTTGACAACACAAGAAATTTGGAGTAGTTATAAAGCTGGATTTGGATATTATTCATCATTAAGTGATTATAGCGTAAAAATTGGATTTTATAAAGATGATGTTTAACATTTTAAATATTTTATATTATTATGGATATTAACATGATTGGAATGATATTAAGCATTATTATTCTTATTGCAATATTTATACAAATATTGCGCAATAGGAAACAAATTTATCAAAAAAGTGCAACGGATGAACAAATGCTATATATTTTTAATAATACGAATGAAACAACAGAACAATGTACTTACTCTATATGGTTTTATGTAAATGATTGGGCAAATAATTATGGTGAGGAAAAATGTATTTTTAGGTGCTCGTCGAATGCCGATGATGTTGGAGATTTAAACGTATATTTAGGCACAACAACAAATGACTTAACCATACAAATGAAAACAACAGGGGAGGAAAAGTATAATGAAAATTATAACGGTTATTACGGTAAAACTGTACCAGAAAAAAATTGCGATGACATCATGGAATTATCAGATGTTACTAGTTGTAATAAAACTTTTACATCAGAACCACCCAGTAATTATGACTCTTTTGTGCAAGATAAATGTAATAAAATGGGGTCGTGTAATGCATATTCATATTATATTCCTACCAATGAAACACCGGTACCAATAAATCCTACTTTTCCTGACATTGATTCTGGTATTCAAATTGGTAATGCTACAAATACATTCGCCTATCAATTATTTACCAGTCGTCAATCTCCTATTGATTTAACAACTACTTCTGGGTATGGTTCAAAAAGTAGTGGTAAATATACAAATTGTGTCATAGAAGACATTGAACTTCAAAAATGGATAAATCTAGTCTTTAGTATAAATACAAATTCCATCGATGTTTATATTAACGGAGAAATGGTAAAATCGCAGATTTTGAATGGAATTGCATCAATTAGTAATTCAAACAAAGTATTTATTTCTCCAAATGGAAAGGGGTTTAATGGGTGGAATTCTAAATTTGAATATTGGACACATTATATGAATCCCAGAGAAGTTAAAAAAATATATAATCAAGGAAATGGTAGTTCAAACACAAAGGATTTGCGTTTAAACATTAGCTTGTATAAAGGAGATGAACGTCGGGCAAATTTAGTTATTTAAAATATTATATATAATTATGGCAATTGATTTTTCAAGTTTAGCTTCTTCGGATAATGTTATATCCATTATTATTTTTTTAATTTTCATGATTGTTCTATTCATTGTATTTTTACGTGTTGGGACTGCTTTTTTATCCTATTTGTTTTCTTTAAATGGACATGTAAAATTAATTAATGGATTAGTGACTTCCAATAGACAAACAGTCATTTCTCAAGACCCTTCAATGAGTGGGTCAGTTCTTGTAGAACGTTCTTCCAACCAAAAAGGAGGGATTGAATTCACGTGGTCCGTTTGGTGTTTTTTTGATACTGTTACGACATCTCAATTGTATAATAATATATTTACCAAGGGTACTAATGATTTTGATGAATCTGGTTTAGCAAGAGTTAATTGTCCTGGTCTTTATATTACAAATAGAGGAGAAATATGTGTTGTTATAAATACATTTACCGAGATAAATAAAATGATTACGATACCAAATATTCCTTTGAGCAATTGGGTACAAATTGTAATAACATGTCAAGACAAGACATTTAATATTTATTTAAATGGAATTTTAATAAAAAGTGTTTTGTTATTGGGTGTCGTCAATCAAAACTATGGAGATGTATATATTGGTTCGAATAATGGATTTACAGGATATATTTCAAATCTATGGTATTGGAATAAAACTCTTTCTGCGTTAGAAATACAAAAATTATATAGTTCTGGACCTATTACTCGAAGTACAGATGCTAATATGAACGATTATAAAAATATACCCAAATCTAATTATTTGGCGCTAAGTTATTATATGCAATAAATATAAATGTCCGGGTGTTTACAAAAAAATTATCTTCCAATACCTCCTAGATTATGGGAAAGAACGCATGCAACATGTGAAATCCTTTTTGAAAAACTAGAAAATGGTACGGTTTTTTATCCTTATTTTAATAAAAAAGTAACAATTCCACAAGCAGCTTACTTGACAAAAATGTTATACAAGGGAAACATTTTACAATACCCTTCGCCTTCTACAAACGTGGGTGGAATGACAAAAAAAATGAATTATGCAAGAATTGCCAAAGGATTTGGAAAGTATCGAAAGAATGGATGGGCTTCGCAAACAGATTCTTATACATCTCCAAATGCAAATATGTTGCATCGTAATCAATATTCCATTACAAGTAATAATTTGAATGGTGAGATAAAATTGCCAGGATGCGATGATGACCCATTTATAGAAAACAATGTTCTACCAACTCCATCGGACCCTGTTCAAGACTTGGAAAATCCAGTGTTTCCACCATTGAGCGACCCTGCAGATATAATAACGTATAATTATCCCGTTATTCCTATTAAACCAATCATAATCGATTCTATAATAGAAGGCGGAAGGCTTAGTCATTGTACTCGAGGAAATATCTGTACAGGCGAAGTAAAAGAATTTATAAAACAAATCCCATGTTTTCCTACAAGTGCGTCAGATGTTCCTGGACCTATTATTAATTTATGTTATCCCAGCAATTTTCCAGCATTTTATCCACGTGTTCGTAAAACATATACAAATACATCTACCAAATGGCCTATAAACGCTAAAACAGCTATTCCTGCTTATAACGAAAATTAAATTTTTAATTTTGGATTCACGCAGATATTTTTACTCGGAAAAATATTTCCAGACATGCATTGATTTCCTTCCGACAACGCACAATATCGCGTCCCTTTTGATTCGCCAACAAAACACCATTCTTCCTTTGGTTGACTTTTTGTACCTAATAAAAAATCAAGTATCTGGTTACTATTTAAATTATTACTAGCATCAAACATGGGATTTGCCAATTTGATACTCTTAATCTCCTTTTCAACTGTGCCAAAAATAGATTGTATTTTTGTCATAATAGCTGGATATGTTTGCAATAATTTATAAACAACAAATAAAATCAATAAAAACCCAAAAAATTTCATGATATTTTTCAAAATTTTTGTGTCGGGTTGTAAAATGGTGTTTTCAGGTTTTATACTTGGATTTAAATTTCGCATTTCTGGCATGCTCTGCAATTTTCCTACGTAATCTACCGAGTTAGCCCCCTTTAATGAATCGACAATAAAATTAACAACATTTTCTCCTGATTTTTTAAATTTATCCATAATATTAGACAATCTTTAAATACGAGGAATAAAAGTATTTGTAAGAGACTCCATTTTTTCCAGTTTTTCAATGGTTTTCTCCAAATTTGTATTTTTTATATCAGTAAATAAATAATCTGTATTAGGAGAAATTTCATTTACCTTTATTTGTTTGTAAATAGAATGAATGTTATCCACAATTGTATTCACTTCTTCCATATTATCACTAATTGAAGTGTATTGATTTGGCCCTGATAACAAACTTACCGCAAAGTAAAAAATAAACATTTTTTTTTTATTTTCAGAAATGGAATACCTTTTTGCAAAAAGATTTAATAAACTTTTTATGATTGTCGTGACAATATTATCTGCATTTTTTGATTCTTCTAAAATAGTATCCCATAACATCCATGCAATATTTTGATTTAAATTTTTCAAGAATGTTCGTCTTTCAATGATTAATGGTGTTTTTCTACAATGACAATCATATTCGATAAACCAAGTAATCCAATAACATGCATCGTATATATTTTTTGTTTTTAATGCATAAGCAAATTCATTCAACGGTAAAAATAATTGTTTTGGGTCTTTCTTGAAACATGTCGCAAATGTTAAATCAGGAGCCTTTAATTTTAGTTCTGTGAATTCTATTTTTTTTATTTTGATTTCTTCAAATGGATGATTTTTTTTGGAAAATGTAATAATACTTATCATCTCCGCAAATAATTTTCTTATTTTTTCATTATTTCTCATTCGCAATTCGTTTGATAAATAACCATTATTTAAAATTTCGATGAATCCCATTAAACGTCTATCTAAATATACTGCTAATTTAGGATTAGCCCCATGAATATGTTTTGCGAATATTAAAATAATTGAATCCCACAAATCTTTAAAATGACCAGCACAAATTAATTCAGCCCCCCAATAACAAGCAGGTTCAATGGAAGAATCTAAAACAGAATTTATAAATTGTTTCTGAACATCCGTTTTTTTAAATTTGGAAAAAGAAATTCCCCTAAAGTCTTTTATATCTCGTATGTCATTGATTTCACACATACTTTTACAAAGAATTTAAATAGGTAAAAAAAACAACATTTAATATAAAAGGTTATTTTATGAGTGAAAATTTTGAACTATCTTGGGATAAAATCGTATTTATGTTGGCCATTTTATTAATTATAGCAAATATATTAAAGCGTCCAAAAGAAGGGTTTGAATCCATCGAACATGTTGAAAAAACCAATAAAAATTTATACGACAAATTTTATGCAAAAATTTATGATTATTTAGTATTTAGTGAAATCCGCAACAAATATGAAATGGGAGAAATTATTAATCAAACACACCCAACCGAAAAAAGTGTCCTATTAGATATAGGATGTGGCACAGGAAATATCGTAAATGAATTTAAAAAACAAGGATACAATATTACCGGTGTCGATGAATCACAAGATATGATAAACATATCCAAAAAAAAATATTTGCTAGAAAATCTAGTAAAAGGGAACGTTATGCAATCTCATTTATTCCCTCATTATCATTTTACACATATATTATGTCTTTATTTTACGATTTATTACATGGAAAACAAGGTACTCTTTTTTGAAAATGTTTATGATTGGTTAAAACCAGGAGGCGTTTTTATAGTTCATTTGGTGAATCGTGAAAAATTCAGCTCTACTCTTCCAATGAATACTTTTCAACGAAGAAAGAATGGAAATGTTACCAAAATCCCCTTTCAGGATTTTGACTACGAAGCTCGTTTTGAATTAAATAAACAGATGAACACCGGATTCTTTTACGAAAAATTCAAAAATCATTTGGGGGGGTCACGAAAAAATGTTCACCGGTTTTTCATGGAAGACCAAAAAACAATTTTATATTTAGCGCAACAAATTGGATTTATTGTGGAAGGAAAAATAGATATGAATCCTATTAAATACGATTATCAATATTTGTACATTTTAAAAAAGCCATATTAAATTGATTTAAAAATCTTCAAACAATAAATGAAAATGAAAGTTTCAAAACCACTTTTAAAGTGGGTCGGTGGAAAAACACAAATAATCGAAAAACTTTTGAGCGAATTTCCATTAGAAATGAATAATTATCGTGAAATATTTTTAGGCGGAGGAAGTGTTCTATTGGCTTTATTATCTCATGTAAAAAATGGAAATATCAAAATAAATGGTAATGTATATGCATACGATTTAAACGAAGCATTGATATATGTTTATAAGCATATACAATCATCGCCTAACGAATTGTATGAAATTCTACAAAATATCATTATAGAATTTCATAATTGCGACGAGGGTGAAATCAACCGAAATCCTCAAACATTGGAAGAAGCAAAAATAGCAAGGGAAAATTACTATTATTGGTCAAGAAAGAAATATAACGAAATAGATAAAAAAAGCATAGAAGGTTCTGCAATGTTTATATTTTTAAATAAAACTTGTTTTCGGGGTGTATTTCGTGTTGGCCCCAATGGGTTTAATGTTCCTTATGGACATAATAAAAACCCAAAAATCATCGATAAAGAACATTTGGATGAAATTCATCAATTAGTACAAGGAGTAGTATTCGAATGTTGTTCATTCGAAGATTCATTAAAAATGGCGGAGCCCAACGACTTTGTTTATCTCGACCCACCATATGCACCAGAAACGACAACATCTTTTGTGGGATATACCCCAAACGGGTTTAACATAGAAGACCACAATAAGTTATTTCAATTAATACACTTGACAAAGTGTAAAATAATGCTAAGTAATGCCGATGTCACTTTAGTGCGTGAAAATTTCAGGGAATATAATACGATATCTATTTTATGCAAAAGGTCAATCAATTCTAAAAATCCCGAATCAAAAGCCAAAGAAGTCATCATAAAGAATTAACCTTTGCTACCAAATCACTGAATCTTACATATTCAATGTTCCATGATTTTGCCATTTTTAATACTTGTTGTATTTTTTCAGTAATTTCGCCAAAATATTTAGTCTTACCATGCGTTAATTCGTATTCTTGATAAGCAACGCATACAATTTTTAATGGTTTCCCATATAATTCTGGTATATCCTTATATTTAATAAACGTTCCCAACACTTTTTCTCCCGCAGTACCCGAAACCCACCAGTTGGAAGTTTTTACTTCGTAAATATAATCATCCGTTTCCCAATCTGGTAGGAATCCTCCTTTGGGAATTGGTTTCCTAGGATTTTCTCCTAATAAATCAAGTACATCAAACACAAGTCCTTCGCCTACTAAAGTCGTCCATTGACCATTGTCGTTTTGTCCTATCATTTTGTTTCCCCATATTTTTTCTTCGTTTTTACATTTCTCTTTTTGTTGACCAATTGTTTCTCCCTCCTTTTTTTCAATACATGTAGGTTTATTCAATGCCCATTGAATTCGTTCTTTCAACGTCTCAAAACTAGGTAACATTTTATTGATATATTATTTTATATTTAATATCAATTTTTAATTCCACATAATATACAATAATTTATATGCAAATCTTCCATGTTACATTCAATATCATCTTCTGCAAATTGATGAACACATGAAGATGTTAATTCTTCCAGCACTTTTTCTTGTAATTCTTCAATTGCATTTCTAGATGGTTTCATTTTAAAAAAAGATGTAATAATGTTTTTGAAACGTTCTGTATCAAATTCTTCGTGCATAAGATAACAGTCGTTTTGCACATCTGCTTTTGAATTTTCAATTTCTAATATAAGAGACAAAAACAGACTTAGTATTCTTTGTATTTTTAAAAGCAATTCAATCTTCATTTACCATTTTTACATTTATTTTTTAAATTGTTCTCAATAAAAATATATTTATAATATAATGAATATTACAAAAAAAGGCGGAAGTATAAAATCTGACAATATATTTAAATATATTAAAAGCATTGGGTATGAAATTGAAACAACAGATATTGTAAAATTCAATAGAAATCAATATCACGGCAAAGAAATATTAGTGAACACAAAAGTAACTAATGACCAACATATTAATCAATACACAGAGGAAGATGAACTAGATGAATATATAGATATCATTCATACGGACAATTTGGAATTTAAAATTACAAATGATGCGGCAGATGACACACACTTTAATGAAGAGTTAGAAGAAATCATAGATACAGTTAATTGTGACGAGACAGTTTTTAAACTGACCGTGCCTAAAAATAGTTATTTAACTCAAGATGAATATGATATTAAATTTAAAGATGTTGATGGAACCCTTGTTAATTGTGAAACATTTTCGGATGTTGAATGGATTATTACTCATTATGAACTAAATACATTACCAACTGTCATTTTGGACTCATTTTCAAAAAGTATGTTATTGCTGAGAGGTCATCTAAACGAATTAAAAACAATTTATAATAGTAATCTTTTATATTTAGATAAAAATGATGATTTTGTAAAATATGAAAATTTAGGTGTAAACCAAACTTATGTTTTACCAAATACACCAGTTGTTTATTTAAACAGTATTTATACAAATACTGACCGCGGAGAAATACGTGCTAGGAATTATGATATAACTCAAGATTTAGAAATAGTTGTTCAAATGACATTTTCATGTGACATTTCATATATTTATCGCATAATGAAAAAATTATTATCGACCGATTTTACATATGCCAACTTAGAAAAAATAAGAGGCATTGTTGAAAGAAATCCAGATAATAAAAATATTATCGAAATTGACGAATTAATACGTAGTATTGAAACTGGAGAACGTGTCGATTTGCAAATAATTACAGCTACACTTAATATAGTAAAAAATATGTTTGAAAATTATAATAAAACATCAAGGTACCCACTTCCATCAAATGAAAATACTAAAAAATTACAAATGTATTTTTTTCTTATATTTTACAAAATATATATTTATTTAAATTTTTATTTAACGGACAAAGAACCTAAACAATTATTCAAAAAACTTTCATCGTTTATGATAAGACATTCAAACTATTTTTTTTATTTGGAAATAAAAAAATTATTAGGAAGGATATTTCCAGATAAAAGTGGTTCTGAAATAATAAAAATTATCGAAAAATTAGTTGCCCCGCTTGATAAAAATAAAAATTTGAGACTGTTATTTGTCGATGAATTTATGAACGAACAAACAAAAGAAACCTATTTTTCAACAAGGTATTCAAGAAATTCTAAAACTATTTGCGACCCGTTGTATTCTCTTTCAAAATATTTTGCTAATTTTGAAGGAGTTGGTAGTGAAGAAAAACGGGATTGGTTAGTAACTAATAACATAGATGATAAATCTGCAAAATATCAGTTATATGATGATACAGTGATTGTTGAATTTCGCGATTTTCCAACCTTTTTATATATGCAATTATTAATAGATGGAAGTGACCAATTATGTGACAAAGTAATAAGTCTTCCTGTTGGCGTAATTAGTATGAAAACTGTCAATGAAATTATTGGAAAAAAATCTAGAACACGAACACGCCGCAAAACAAAACATGCGTCGTTCACACCCGTAACGGGACGGAGAAAAAATGGGAACTCAAAAAAATATGCAACTATTTAATCAAGTGCTATTTTTTTGGTATTTTTTATATTCTTATGCTACATTATGTTGAACTTGGCTTACGACATTCGGGACAATGAGTTTTTTGATTCAATCAAAAAAATGATGTGTAGTTGTACTTTTACTAGTAAATATCAAAGATTTATCAATTATAAAACAAAAAAGAATTACATTGCATTAGTTAGTTTTATAACATATGTTTTGAAAAATTTTGAATCTGGAATTATAAATTTAAATGCGTTTGTTTTATATGACGATGAGTACAATGTAATATATTACTCCTTTTTGGAAGAATTAAACAAAAACGTTTTTGAAAATTATTTATCTAAAAATATTTTTGTTAACAATGGATTTACCATGTTTAAACCACTACAGATAAATTGTCAAACAAAAGCTTATGTATTGACGAAAACAATGTCAGCACCAATAGAAACAACCGTCACGCCTTTTAAAAAGGTTGTATATGTCGGATATTGGTTAGAAATAGATACATTTGATTCTTTTCTGGAAGTTGCACACACAAATGGAGTAACGCATGTTATATTAGAGTTTATTGTATTAGAAGGACCTTACCTAACAGACATTAAATTATATGATACAATTGATTGTTGGTGTAATCTCAGCTCAAAGGAACAAAAAGACATCTTAAATAAAATGAAGGGTTATGGAATGACGTTAATGGCTTCATTTGGCGGAGCCACGTCGTTTACAAATGGATTTCAGTGTGTTCTTAATTCACCCGCCTACTCAGACCCAGCTGAATTGGCAAAAGAACTGGTTGAAATATGTTGTGGTAATCAAATATATGCGATTGATTTGGACATTGAATATTTTCCTACTAAAAACGTTTATTATGACATAGATAATTTAGTAAATTATGCTGGCGAATTATCACAATACATAAAGAAATTTGGAGGGGAAAGAATGCAAAGTATTGGAGTGGATGATTTTAATCCTGGAGTGAATGATTTTATTGTTTCTCATGCACCACAAACACCTTATTTTAATGTCGATAGTTTTGGATATGTTTATTCTAAGATTGAAAAACAGTACGGGTCGTATATTGATTTTTACAACATTCAATATTACAATCAGGGAGATGATTCTTACAAAACATACAACAGTATTTTTATAGAAGATATTAATTTTAAGGCTTCTATAAAACAATTGATAAATGCACCAGATGATAATTGTACAGACATTCCTCCCTATAAAATTGTTCTCGGAAAGGCAACATTAAACGAAACGGATTCTGGATTTGTCCCTTTATATAGCACAGATGCTACAGTTGATACAATGACCAAGTATGTAAATAGAGCTCTAACCGCTGTACCAGAAATTGAATGGGGTGGGATAATGGTATGGATGTTTCAATTAGAAAATCCTAATCCCGATAATGATAATTTAATGCAATATTTTGGAAATGTACCAAATTAATTCTCGTTATTTGTAACCCCCAAATAGTTCTTAAAACTCGGGTGGATTGTTGTTCCCACCTCGTTGTGTAAGATACTTTTGTTGCTCTAAAGTCATGCATGCACAACCCATGCTATTTGAAAAAGTATTGGGGCAGCATTTTGGACTAAAAGACGTTGTTGCGAACATATCCATCTGACCATCAGGCAAAGGAACTGGTTGTTTGGGTCGTGATATAATATCTATCACTCCTTGAGGCAATGGTTGTTCTGGTGTGATAAGTAGGCTTGGTTGATTCCAATTAGTTATTGTGGGTGGTTGTGCATAAGCATCTGCGTATGAATTACCTTTCATATTTGAATAATTTTCTTGCCTACACGAACAACCAGTATGCAACGCAATAATTATAAATAATATACCAATAATAACAACTATTTCGAAATTTCCAGACCAACTTCCAATACTAATTCTCATATAATTCATTCAGATAAAATAATTTGTCTATATTATAATTATAATCCTTGAATCCATTAAAATCCCCCGTTTCTGTGACAAGATGGTATTTGTCTTTTAAACAAACAGTTGCTATTACGCGTGCATTTCCAATGATATCATCTGGTTCTACCTTGCTTATATCATTGTATCCTCTATTTGTCTTCAACTTCAAGGAAGAAAATCCATCATCATACAAATGAATATTTTCATGAGTTTTATAAAATTTCAAAACATGTTCCATTTTTTCTGGTATCAACTCGTCCCAATCTAAAAACTCCTTGTCACAAATAGTAATTGTTTTTGAAGTCGTATTTAAACAATACAAATATTTTCCTTTATAACTGGAAGGTACACTATCCGGATGGTCTTTTACCTTTATCCACCCCCCATGTTTCACATAATGTTCTCCACTAACTATAATTCCGTTCAAGTTAAATAAAGGCGTAACAACTGTTTTAAATGTGGTTGTAACACGCGACCCATTTTTTAGAACATCGCCCACTTTTACATTCTTTATTTTTTTATATCCTGATGTCATTTGAATACGAGTATTTTCACCAAAACACAAATTCAATTTAGGTTTAGTTTTCATGGGAGTAAATGGTTCTACTTTTGAAAATTCATCGGCAATCATAAAGACAGTGTGTTCAAAACTCGAAGCAACTGTCAATAAAAAAGCAAAAACAATGGCGTATACCAATGGAAAAATTAACCAGAAAAATGGCATGGCAGGAATAACAGTTGCTACAAATAAAATAATAAGAAGAGACATCACTGCAGATATCATCATTTTAAAAAATAATGTTGCCCATGTTATGCCAGTCATTCCAAAATTAGCAGTTGATTTAAGAACATCTGCCAATTTAGTTAAAATATCCATAAAAAGAATAAACCCGACGTGTAATAAATTAAATATTTGATAAACAGTGCTTGTTGCATCATTGATATTATCATTTACATCCGTATTTGAAGTATTCGAAACCGCAATATTTTTCGCCATTAAATCGTTTGAACCGAATATCATATCATTAATTTGTTGTTGTGTATTGAATGATGACTCGAAATGTTTATTCATTGATTTTTCTAAAGATTGACTTGTACAATAATTATAATTTTCTTGTGTATATTCAACAATCGTTTTGTCTTCCGGTTTATTAATGAATCCTGCAAATGGCATAACATTCCAATCACATCGAACATCTGTCCATTTTTCTTGAAACGCCTTTGTGTTTTTTTTTAAATAAAAATAAACTATAAATAATATTTCTGCAATCGTAAAAAAAAGGACCCATGCAATTTGATTACCATATACTTCAACATATGTTAATCCAGAATACATTTCTATGATATTATTAATTTTTGCTCGTTCATCCATGTTTTTTTACCATAATATAAAAAATTGAAAATTTATAACTTTTTTATAAATTTACAAAGCTTTTTAAACCACTCTGTTACTTAAACATGTCCGAGAATTTATCTTTAAAACAAATGTCTGAAATTGAACAAGAACTTGAGTATGAAAGCAAACTCAGTCTCGTTATCAGAAAAGTTCAAGAAGGAAAAACTTATATTTGTATCACTAATATTACTATTGACAGGACAAAAAACATTCATATTGTTCTCACGATGAACACTCTTGCATCTGGTATGCAATTCTTTGGTCGTATGGAAGAAACCATTGGCAGTCATCGCATCATCGTTTTCAATAGTAAAAAGAAAACAGCGACCATTAGCGAAACCACACGTTGTCATCATGCTAAAGACGTGTCATCTATCTTTGCAATACTTCGTAGATATCCAGACATTAAAGTAATCGTGTGCTGTGCTCACGAGAAACGCATACGAGAAAGCATCCCAGAGTTGTTTGCTCAAGCAGCCGAAATGATTTCATTTGTTAGTAGAAAGTTTATTATTCATATTGATGAAGCCCACAAGTATATTCCGGAAAATGATGAACACATAAGAAATTTCAATAGTTCACCCGTCGTCAAGAGCATCATTGGTTACAGTGGTTCGCCTAATGGAATCTGGTCTTCCCATTCAAAAGACCCACTTTTTCACAAAATTTTGATTCGTGATATTGAAGAAGAATTCAACATATTTCGCTCTCCTCAATATTTCGGTGTTAATTCTTGCGAGCACATTATAGTAGAAGCGGAAAGAGGGTGGATTCATGCAGACATGACTGAAAAAAATCGTCGTACATGGTATGGCGAAAGATTTTATTTTGACTTGGGAAATGAACTTCTTTTGCTCAGTTTCTTAAAATATATTCTTGAACGCATAGAAATTCCACAAGACAGTTTTAGTTATCATTTTGTTCCCGCTTACACCAGAAAGGCAACTCATTACCAGGCGGTTGAAATCATTCACAGCTTGTATCCAACCGCCAATGTAAAATCGTTATGAATGGAAATGGCATGTCTTTGTTTCGTCTAGTAAAGAGTCATATTACGCCTGATGCACTAGTGAGCAATGTTGTTTTGAATGACAAGACTGTTCGACAAAATGCTAGCCATCGTTCAATCAGTTTTTCAACCATATAAGAAGGTTCTAGTAGAAATCGTTGCTCTTCTACTCCAAATTGTCCCACATTCATTACAGGACAGACTTGCGTAGGAATGAGTGTTACTTTAATCAATGAACAAATTGGCAATTTTGACAATGTGATAGTAGCACATCAACAGTTCAGTGCCGATAAGCTTTATCAATTGTGCCGCTTCCTCTTTAACTATACCAGTTGGTCTGCAGAAAATCAAAGGAAAATCAAAAAAACCAAGATATATTCTTTAACGAAACATGTTATTGATACGTGCGTCAAATATGAAGAAGACGTTGAACATATGAGCTCAGAATTCGCCGGCAAAACGTGTTCTTTGCGTGAAATTCAAGGATTAGACCCAGAAGAACCAAGCGAGATTGAAAAGAAAAAAACTGCTCTCAACTCAATAGCAACCACGTCTGATTTATGGAAGAAATTCAAGGTGTATGATGGCAACGACGAAGAACAATGGGATAAAGTGGCTGCATTTTACAAAGAGAAGACGGGTAAAGATATCCCTACTCGCTCTAGACCTAAACAAATGACTCCGGATAAAGAAGAATCTCCGTTTTATCATTCTTCGACGACTGGAACAGTGTGTATTCAAAAAGATGCGAACATCAAACGCATGGTTACACAAAGTTGGTATAGTACGTTTCAATTGATAACGGACAAGTTAAACTATGCACGTATTTTTGTGGGGTACGAAGATTTAGAAGACCCAACTGAATATACTATTTATGTAAAACATATTCAGCTAGATGACTGTGAAAATACTAGAAGAATTCTTGACAAATATGGAAAGAAAAAGGTCTTATGAAAGCATATTTAAATACCGACTATATTTATTTTCTACGATACTTGTTCCAGCAACAGCTGAATTTAAAATACCGCCCGTAGCATTTACAATTTGCCCAATGCGTTGTAGAATTTCTTTAAACTGTAGCATGATTACTGTCCCTAAAACAGTGATACTTCCTCCCATATTTAAAAAACTAGAGAGAGAAAGACTTAGTCCTAAATTTGACAGATTAGAAGATTTCATAAAAGAACCCAGGTTTAAATTTCCAAATGATTGTAAATCAAAACTGAGAGATTGTAAATTCGACATTGCCCCCGACAATTCATCAAATGTGGATTTACTAGTTTGTCCTAAACAATACTCGAAATTTTCAGCAATGTTATCTGCAAAAAACATGTAACTTGGGTTGCATCTATATAATGGCCAATCTTGTTTGATTTTTTCGAGTTGTCCATAAATGAGAATATAACAGTTTAATGCTATAAATCCTAAATTTACTAATAAAAACTTGATAAATGCTCCCATAAATTACTTTTTTATTTAAATATTCATCATATTATTCATAGCTATCATATTTGCTTTAGCGGCTTCTTGTGATAACAACAAGTCTGGATTTCCAGTAGCATAAACAGTCTGGGTAACCTGATTACCCCCTGTAATATTCTTCCATGAACAAAACGGACATCTTGATTTTCTTGATTTTCTTGAACGCTTTCGAAAATGTTTTGTTTTACGTTTCATATTATTAATTAATATAAAAAGTAAAATTATGAACTCTGAAGAAAAATTATTATTACAAGAAATGATTCAAGCAAACAATGTGGAAGACCAGACTCAAAGTATACGTAATCTGAAACACAGCTGCTTAATAAAAACAGACGTTCTAAAATTATTAGAAATTATGAAAGAAACATCAGACCCATCGGAAATCCATATTGAAGCAATGATGGAATGCAATTTTTTATTTACTTACTATACTGATATATATAACAGAATTCGCAAATCTGAAATTGATATACAATTATTTTACCAATTTTTAGAGATTCTTTCGAAAATAGAAGATGGTAAAATTGACCAACACGAAGGTTCTTTTGAAGTAGGAACAATTTTAAAAAAAATTTACGTGGATAGTGCTTTAAAAAGGTCCGAAAAATTAGATGAAGAATATAAAAATGAAAAATGCATTACAGAAAAAAGAGACATTGGATGGAAGAATTTTAAAAATATTGGTAAAAGGTCCCTTAATTAAGTGTTACTTTAATGACATTGTCAACTTGTTCTACGTCAAAGACACTGCTACCTAAAAATTCTTGGGTTTGTGTGTTGTACTTTCGACAAAAGAATTCCAAGAATGTTTCTTTCTTGAAGTTCATGGGCATAAAATCGGCAATTACAAAGCAAATATTATAGTCGAGATTAAAATTTTTGGTGAAAAATTTGCACCAAAGGTTTCGCCAGTGGCTGTTGAATTTTGGACTAACTTTGTCTACTACAATCGGGTCCATCCAAGGAAGACGTCTAAATTTTGACACCATTTTGTGAGAAGCGTATTCAACCAGAGAAAGCAGCGTCGTCGTCGGCAAAAGTTTCAGGAGATTCACGTCGTTCGTAACAATGTCGGCAATTTTTGTATAAACTGTTTCGATAACTTTTAGAGAACGAGTGATGCTATTTTTGGTGTATTCCGAGACGGTCCGGTCGTCCATCATGAATTCTATCGTGTCGTCTCTCAAAACCTCCAATGCCTTTGCAATGGCATGTACCAAAAGTTTAGGTTTCCCGTATACCAAGAGTCCCATGGAACCGTCAAATAATTCATACAACTGCTTTAAAATCCAAATTCTTCGTACAACTCCCTGTTTGAAAGACATTTTTTTTGTTGCCATGAAATTATCAATCAATTCTTTCATGATTCCTTCGAAATACTTGAGAGAGTATGGTCCATAATTCTTCACATAAGCTCTTTTTTCCAACTGAAATGTAGGCCCGGGTTCAGGGAATAGAATGTCTCGGCTCGGTTCTTTTGACATTATCATGAATCTCGTGCTATCGTGGTCACTATCTCGAAGAAACATATTTCCGTAGAGCGTAAAATTGTTCAAAATAACTGAGGACATTGAGTGTAGCGAATCGGTATTTGTTCATTATTATTTATACAAAATAATTTCAATTTTTTTGTATAAATAATAAAGTCTAATATTATGAAAGGTGGAAATTGTTGTAATTTTGAAACAAGCGATGGACATTGTACAGCGGGTCCATATGTCAATTATGAATCCGGAACAAAAAAAGTTTTGAACACAAAAAATATAAAACAATTTTGTGGAGTTATAGACAATGTATATGTCTTTTTTTCATTTCATGCATTTAAACATATGGAAGAATTAAGATTATCATGTTATGATATTGAAGGGTTGATTAGTAAAATAAACGAAGAATTGCAAGATTCTTATATTGCAAAAAGCGATGATCCTATTACAGCAACATTCATGAAAGAAATCGCAGAATGTGATTTTGGAAAAGAAAATATATCGGAAATACCCGATGACGACGTATTTGTTAGTTTTGTTTTAGATCTTGAAGAAATCGAAGGTATATGTAATTATTACGTTTTTCGAAAAATAAAACATAAAAAAAAGGATGATATCATCGAGATTTTTGTTTTAGGAAATTGTCGTTATATAATTGATACAGATGAAGAAACAATGATTCAAACTATAAGTTATCAACCAATTTATTCTAATAGTACAGATGACAATCTAAGTGCTATTTCAGAACATGCTACACTAGTGTACTCAAATTTAAATAAAAAAGATATTCTAGACCAATACTCCGGATATAAAAAAACAGAAGAGCTTAAATCTACTGCTTCAAGAGCCTTTTTTTTACGTGATGCAATGTATGCACCTACAAGAATAGACACTGCATCTACAAGAATAGACACTATATCTAAAATGCCTACAAAATTTAAAAAAACGAGAAAAACACGCCAACATTCAACCGCCGCTACAAAGAGTGTTCCAACGAGTCCGCCAGGTAGTTTAGACATAACAGAAGTTACAAATAATGGTTATTTTAAAAAATATAAAATTACCCCTGCAAATATTTATCGGTTAGAACGTATCATGCGAAACATTGATAGAGATGAAACCATTGAGAGCGCTGTTATTCAGTTTGAAGATTGTCATTTTCAAGAAGTATATCCTATTTCTTTCAAAGTCAAAATAGTGAATTTAATAAAATGTACTGGTGTACCAAAATTTGATGAAAATAATATTTATGAATTAAATATTGTAGAGGGAACAGCAAGCTTAGATGCAAATCTCAGACGTTGGAAATTAACTACTCTTAGAATACTATTTATTAAAAATCAAATATCTTTTCCTGCATCATTAAAAAGTCTTGATATAACTGAATTAGTTATTGTTAATACAATTGTTCAAAATATAAACTTTTGGGAAAAATGGCCATTGGAAGATTTATATTTATATTATGTAGCATATACTTCTCCTTGTGTGCTACCAAAAATTATAACTTTAAAAAATTTGATTATATATACCACTTTTGAATTACTTGATTTAAGAAGCATTGACAAATTAACGGGGTGTCTTATAGTTTCACATAATGAATTAAACCTTTGTGACTATCTTAACGCTGATTTCAAGAGGAGAATTAAACTTTCAAATATAGTTTTAGCAAATAAATTAATGAAAGCAAACGAAGGAACAACTTTGGAACAAGCAGAAGAATATTTTCATCTTATTAGTTCAAGAGAAGTTTATGCTACAAGTAACTTTCAATTTAGCAAAGAAATTATTTATAACGAAACTTCTGGATTCAAATGTGATTGTTTTAGTGTATCTAATATAAATACTAGTGAACTTTTAGACGCAGGTGATATGGTATGGTCAATCATGGAAAATTTTATAGAAAAGGTTAACAGTATTTCTCCAACCCATTAAATTCTGGTAAAAGAATTAAAGATTCTTTTTAATAAAAGATAATGCTCGTCATCGTTGAATCTCCTTCAAAATGTAAAATAATTGCAGAATATTTGGGACCCGAATACAAATGTATCGCAACAAATGGTCATTTTCGTACTATTTCTGATTTGCAATCAATCGATTTTGATAAAATGAAAGTGAAATATACAATCATTGAAAAACAGCGAAAAAACTTGCAGAAAATGAAAAAAGAAATTTCCAAGGCGAGTGCTATTTTTTTGGCTACCGATAACGACCGTGAAGGAGAAGCTATTGCATGGCATATATGCAATCTATTCAAACTTTCGTTGGATACGCCCCGTATCGTATTTAATGAAATTACAAAAGATTGTATCATAGATTCAATACAACGTCCAAGAAGTATTAATATGTCTATCGTAAAAATGCAACAGAATCGCCAAGTTTTGGACATTATCATTGGATACAAACTTTCGCCATTATTATGGAAACATGTTTTGAGAAATGCCGAAAAATATTTGTCGGCTGGAAGATGCCAAACACCAGCTTTGCGTATTATTTACGACCATTACATGTCTATTAAACCCCTGGAAAATAATTATATCATAAAAGGTTATTTTACCACAAATAATATTTTATTCAAAACAACCGTAACGGAAGAAATTGTTCACACGTTTATGAAATCTACCGAAAAATTCTTATTCACAAAAGAACTATCCATCAACCATGTTTCGCCACCACTACCTTTCACTACCTCCACTATTTTACAATCTCTTTCTTATTCTTCCAAAGAAATCATGAAAGGTTGTTGCAACTTGTATGAAAAAGGATATATCACTTACCCTCGTACATCATCGACTTTTTATTCGAAAACGTTTCTTGAAACTGCTAAAAAATTTATTGCAACCAAATACGGGGATAAATATATTTCTGCAAATCTTTCGCGATTGGAACAGATACCGTCACAACCCCACGAAGCAATTCGTGTAACGAACATACGCGTGACAAATATACGAACTGACGTCCCCCCCAAAGAAGCACAAATTTATGATTGTATTTGGAAGAATACAATACAGAGTTGTATGGCAGATGCCATTATACAATATATCGATTGTTCTTTGAAGCGTGATATAACATTGAAATGCAGAGAAGAATTGATTGTTTTTAATGGATGGAAACCAAATAAAAATGATACACATTTTCATTTTTTGAATAATATTCCAACCAATACTTTATTACAATGTAAAAAGATGACGGCGCAATTTCTTTCTTCCTCGAATCATCATTATTCAGAAGGTAGTTTGATTCATAAATTGGAAGAACTCGGAATCGGAAAACCATCCACATTTGCCAATATTGTTACTGTCATTCAAGAAAGAAATTATGTTGTAAAAAAGGATATTGATGGCGAAGTGATTGAAAAAATGTATTACGAAATGAATGATTCATTGACAACTAAAATGATACCATGTACGATTGGAAATGAAAAAAATAAGTTGCAAATTACTCATACAGGAATAATGGTAATAAATTTTTTAATGAAATATTTTTCACCATTATTTGATTATGGATATACAAAAGAAATGGAAGAAAATTTAGAACATGTTGATTTTAATGAATACAACATGAAAATTGACGATTATATTTCTTCCGTTGATTCAAATGAAGAGATTATTATAGATGATGATAATAAATTAGTGATTGGGCGAAATGGTTCTGTGATTATAAATCAAACGGAAGAAGGGTCGAGATTCATACGTGTAAAACAAGACATTGATTTGTTAAAGTTGAGTAATGGAGAATATAAAATGAACGAAATTATTGTGGCAGAAGATTATAGAGGAAGATACATGGATGAAGATGTATATATAAAAAAAGGAAGATATGGAGTTTATACAAATTGGAAAGGAAAAAATATTTCATTGCATTTTAACCAACCAATAGAAAAAATATCACTTGAAAATATCATATGGGCAATCAAACAAAATTCGCATAAATTTAATTTTGAGCTTTTATAAAACGCATTTCTCGTGACATATCTGTAAATATTTCTAACGTTCCAAACTTTGTCATACCTTTAACGCCTGTTTCATTATCTGATAAAACAGTAGGCAATTCCATAATTTTACTTATCGTTTCAAATGCATCCATAATATTACGTATTTCTCCCATTTTAGAAGTAAGGTCTTCTACAGTACCATATTCAGTCAAAAATTTAATATTAAACATTTGTTTCAATTCTGGAGTTGGTTCTGAAACTTTTCGTCTAATATCATACAAAATACGAAGGTCAGAGCTTTTATTTAAAAATCTAGGAGTAATGTATTCAATACTAGGGTCATTTTTTTGATAAAAAAGATGTTCATAACCATTATCTTCTCCACAATTCTCACACAATCTACATAATTCATCGCGAATATTTCCAACACCAAAATAAGACCTTCCATAGTCAATAATTTTTACTATATAAGGACTTTTAAAATGTATAATTTTTTCTCCAATATGATAACGATATTCGATGTAAGCATTTGAACCAACTTCGTATAATAATACATTTTCATAATGTAAATCATAGTGTGTAAAAATATTTTGCAGTGAATAAAGGGTTGCAAAAATTTGAAAAATAATCGGTAAAATTAAATATTTTATGAAAAATCTATCTTTGAAAAAATTTTTAATTTTTATTGTTTCTATGTATTGCAACATAATAGCAATATATTTTGAATTTTCACAAGAGTCTAAAATCAACGATGTTTCTGGATTACCGCTTATATTTTTTAAATTTAAAAATAATGCTTCCGTTTGTTTTCTGTTTAAAAAATGACTGGTTTTTGAAACATCCCAAATAGTTTTATCTTGATAACGATATAATCCATACGTTTCAATAAAAGTAGGAAAATATTTTTTATATAAATTTAATTTTTGACCAATTAGATATTCGTAATAAATATTATCAGAAGTACTTTTTACTGCCGACTTTAAAATTGTATAAGCATTGTATTTATTTTTTTGATAGTGTATTTTTTGAATAAAACCATTTCCAGATTCAAACCCTATCTTCAGAATTGGACTTACTACTAATTTAAAATTTTCAAACCCATTAAAATAACGTTTAATAAATTCTGAGTGTATTCCAATTGCAAAACATTTTATTGTATCAGAACATAAATTTTTAGGATTTTTTCGCGTTTTTCCGATGTTTGTTTTTTTTGTTTTATGTTTCATATATAGTTAAAACATTAAAAAGGTGTTTTTGTTATTTTTGTATTTTGTGTGGGTATATATGATTCTAATAATAATGATATACTCCAATTATTAAAACCGAAATCTACTAGAGAGCCATCGTGGTGTCTCATAGATATACTAAATTTGCGCACTTTTTCAAGGGGAGGATTGAAATTTGTTTTTGCTTGGTAATCACCTCCCCCGTTACTCGATGAAAATGTGTTTGATGTGGCAATCATGGGTATTTTCCCTAAAAATGAGTTCATATTTCCATTCCCTTGATTTGTAGTTTGTGTAAATCTATTATTAGTGTAAGGTTTCGTTTCATCAACACAATTAAAAGATTGTATATCTAAAAATATTTCTGGGGTTTTAATCAATGTATATGAATTAATGGGTATAATAAAATTTATATTCAATGGTTTTCCATCCACTACATTTTGAGGAAATGATAATTCAGGCAATCCACTATACGTATTCTGCATTAAAGTCAGTTCATTTGCATCTTTACAAATGATTGACGATTCTTTTATTTGATTAAATCCTAAATAAGCTGGTAATCCAAAATAGGAAGAAGGATACAACTTTTCATTACAACATGGATTAAAAATATCTCCTATTAAATTATTTGTTAGATACAAAAGCGAATCATTGTTAAATTCAAATGAATGCAATGTATTTATAAACCAAAATTTTTTACTCACGCTATTCCAAATTACTTTGAAAAAAGTATATTCTGCGGATAAATAATTAGTTATAGCAACATTCATTCTATTTTGTATTTCATTTGCGAGTTCTGATGGACTATAATCACCTTGTGTGATAGTTATAATAAATTTAGTATTTAAAAGATTATTCGAATTGTCAATATATTCCTGCGTTAAAACAGTGTCACTGTCTGTTATTTTTTTGCCATATTCAATAGAAATTAATGTAAATTCTAATTGCAAATTATTATTCTTTTTTGAAAAGGTATTGTAAATAGTTGGTACCATCCAGTTTTTTAATTGAACCGTGGCTACATTTACAATATCTGTTGGTAATAGAATTTCAAAGGAGGATGAATTTGGGTATTTGTTTATATTTCTATCCTCTGAATTTATATAGATTAATTTATCTTGAACGTAATAAGTATTTTGATTGGGAATAAATGGATAATTTGTTTTAAATTCCATCATATATTATTATATTTTATTTATATAGGTTACAATGAACGAATATGAACAAACAAGTATTATAACTATTATAGTATGTTGTATCATTCTTTTATTTATTCCTAAAATGTTATATCGTCCTGGTTTATTATTAACTTGTCTTTCTTTTATTGCAATGGCATCATTTGTATTGTGTTGTATATGGGCTTTCAATTCAGCGCGGGATTTTATTTCCGTCACCTTTTTGTTTATTCCTCTTTTTTTTATTTTTTCGTCAATATTTTATTGTTTCTATGTTATTTATAAAAATAGAAAAAAGATACAAGATGAAAATAATCATATTTATTATGAAAAATTTATGACTATTACATTATGGTTAATTTGCATCGAATTGGTCTTTTATTATTATTTATATCAATCTATTTTAAATAATGAAGGCGCGGCAATCGATTTATATGTCTCCATGCTCATTTTTTTTTGTATTATAAATTATTTTGTCATCCGATTTAATTCAATCTACTTTATTCATTTTTCAGCAGATGGATAATTTTAAAGGAAACGCCGCAATATTTTTCTGATTCCCATATTCCTGTTATTTTTAAAAAAGTGTCTCTGCAATTCTGAATACATTGATAAAACTTGTATTGTTTTATTTTAGAAGATAATTTTAAAATATCTGTCTCTAATTGATGTAATTTTTGTGAATCTTTTGCATTAAATTTTATATAGATAGTGTTTAATGAAAAAATAGGCGTTACATAATTTAAATATATAAATGTTCCATTTGTTATCACCTTGTTTTTTATTATTTTTTTTAAATAAATATTTTCTGAACAAAAATCGTCCAATTCAATATATAACATTGACTTATTTGTCATAAAATTTTTATATTATAACTTAGATATTAAATAATTTATATGAAATAATTCATATGTCAATTTACGAATTATTTCATAAAACGGAAACAAATTTACACCCAAAATTAGATGCATTAATTAAAAAAATTCCGAATGATATTTCATCGTTTAAAAATATTATTGTTTATGGTCCAGAACACTCGGGAAAATATTCACAATCATTGCGTATTATCTCTAAATTTAGCCCTTCTTCCTTGAAATATGAAAAAAAACTAACAGTTGTTTCAAAAGATATGAAGGAGGCTTTTATTTTAAAAATGAGTGATATACATTACGAAATTGACATGTTTTTGTTATTATTTAATTCAAAACTTATATGGCATACTATTTATCAGCATATAATAGATATTATTTCTTTGCAGAAAAACAAATATGGTATTATACTTTGTAAAAATTTTCATATGATTCACAATGATTTATTAGACGTTTTCTATAGTTATATGCAAACAAACTTTCTTCCAGTAAAAATTAATTTTATTCTTGTTACGGAAGAATTATCTTTTATTCCTCATAATATTATAAATTGTTGTGATGTTTTACATGTTCCTAAACCATATAAAATAAATATTACAAAATGCAATAAAGTAAAAACAGATGTTGAATTTGAAAAACAGGTTGTAGAAAATATATGGAAAAATATGAAACCGTCTAATTTTGTTGCATTACGCAATTCGTTGTATAATATTTTTATTTACCAATTAAATATTTATCTTTGTATATGGATTCTATATAAAAAAATGTCAAAAAGGGATTCGAATAAAATGTTTCAGCATTTAATAACTTTTTTTCATGGATATAATAATAATTATAGGCATATTTATCACATTGAACTTTTTATTTACAATTGTTTAAATATTTAATATTTATATATATTAATGGATATGTTTCAAAATATGGTAAATACAGCAGAAACCGCAACAGAAAACGCAGTAAAAACTGTAGAGGGTGCTTTTACAGGTGCGACGGGTGCAACGGGCGCAACGGGCGCAACGGGTGAACCGGACACAATCAACGAAGAAAATAAACAACTGGACAATGCTATAGTTGAAAACGAAGAAAACGAAATTGACGAGATAAAAGATTTAAATAGTGATATGATGGAAGAAAATTTAAACAGTGATATTGCAGAAGAAGATTTAACAAGTGACATTAACACTTTAAACGATAAAGAAACAAGTTTAAATGACTCTATGAATGCAAATAATTTAAATATGAACCAAAAAGATGCGATAAATAATCTCACTACAAGTTTAGGTGGATTGGCTGATGCATTTAAAGATGTTGTTAATTATCTTGGGTTGGTTAAAAGTAGTCTCAGTGATGTATCTATGAAAGGCGGTCGAACTAGAGGAAAAAGACGAAAAACGCGTTCAAAAAGACAACGTCGCACCAGAAGGATTTAAGTTTTTGAAATTTATATTATAAAAATACATATAATATAAATCTTACCTCATTTGAATTTAAACATTACAAATTTCCCAGACATTTAAGCCTCTACTTTAACATTCTTGTGAAAGTGAGGACTCATGTACTTCTGAAGATTAAAGTATGTGAGAGTCTCGCCATCAGGAATCTTCAATAGCGCCATAAGCTTGGCATCTGGATTGATGTTTCGTCCAGTTGCTAGACTATTTGCACGAATATAAGTGTTAATTTCACGAGTGACCTGTGTTCTGGCCATCTCAATACCATGAGGCTTTTCTAGAAAATCTGCAAGTTCCTCAGTGATTCTAGCGGGCTTTACAAATCCACTTGGTTGTCTATTTGCATTCTTCTTCTTCTTCATCCCCTTTTGGGCGGTCTTTAGTTCTCTTGACCATCTTTTTTCAATGTTTTTAAAATCACTCTTGACGGAAGACAAAACAGATGTTAGCTCCTGAAGCTTCAAAATATGCTTTGAAATCAAATCAGAAAAAGTTGCATCTTCCTCTTCCGTGACAACTTCAGGTTCGACAACGACATTCACAGGCTCTTGTGGAACCGGAACGACCGCCTTCTTCCTTGGAGTTTTTGGAACTGGTTCGGATACTTGAACTACCGAAGTTGCTTGAGTCGCTTGAGTTTTTGCTTGTCCTTTGCCTGCCATCTTATACTATTAAATAGTATAATTTTTTAAGTTGTTTTACGCATTAAATTTGTTATTATACAAGTCCCAATATTCCTATAAAAGGATTATAAAAATGTTTCAAAAAGCCAAGGAAGTGCATTTGCAGCATTTCTACTTGTGATGGTTAATGCTCCTAAAATATAATATGCTCCTAAATTTTTACTATCTGTGTCTATTCCATAATAAACCATTTCTTCCATTACATTTAAAATTTTCTTTCGTAAATATTCTTCTGTTTCGTCTTGAAGAATATATATATTTATATAGCGAAATGGATTTCCTCTTGGACTTATATTACGTTGTGTTTCATTAGTCAATTGACATCTATAAAACCATATGTCATACAAATCTCTTATAAATTTTATTAAATGTCGTTTTTGTAATTCTAAAAACCATGTATGATTGCTATAATGACCAAGCTCGTTTATTTTTTGAAACAAGTCTAGACATCTTAAATCAAATGGTTTGATATCTTCTTTAATATCAATAATAATATTTAATTTCAACATTTCAGATAGACGTTTCATTCTATTAAATCGTTTCATGACTTCCGAGTCAAAATTTTTGCGAGTATATGGATTTGTTGTATTTTTATTTTTTATCAGCATATTCATAGAAAGAATATCGAAACCATAAACATGATTGAAATCACATGTTTTTTCTTCAAACGAAAAAAATTGTTTAAAGGGTATATTTTTTATTGGGTCGATTGTTAAAAAATCGGTTTCATTTACACACGCATCTCTTGGTCCATGACTCTTTATCCATTCAAAAACAAACCATCTCCTTACAATGCTTTGAATTGTTGTTGCACTCATTTCTCGTTTGAAAAAAAGAATAATATTTTTAATTAGAAGCTCTTTTTTCATGCTTGTCTTTAATTTATATTTCCTTGATATATCTTTTAATGATAAAAGCGTGTATTCCTCCCACTTGCATTCTGTGAAATTACTTTTTGTTGGAAACAAATTTTTAGACATTTATATTAATATAAAATATTTTTCTTTGTATTGTTTTTAAGTTGTGATTATCATTTTTTTATTACTAAAATGCATTTAATAAAAAAATTGATTTAAAAAATAACTACTATTACTATTATAAAAGAAAATGGCACAGAATCAAATCATTGACGGAACAACTTTTGACGCTTCTAAAATCAGATATACCAGCCCCAAGGTGAATCAAACGGGTGGAAAATCTGTTGGGATTTTATCGACGATGACAAATACGGCTTTAAAAATTCAAACACCATCGATGCTCACATGGGGTCTGAGTGATTATGAAGGCAACGAAAAATACGAAGTATCTCTGCAGTTTCCGACTGAAGAGTATGACACAGATGAGCTTCGTGCATTCAGACAAAATATGGTTGAGTTTGAAAACAAAATCAAGGCAGATGCTCTCACAAATTCAAAGGCTTGGTTTGGAAAACAACACAGCAGCCCTGAAGTATTGGAAGCATTATGGACGCCTGTTTTAAAATACACAAAAGACAAGGCAACAGGCGAACCCGACAAGACAAAGTCACCTACATTACGCGTGAAGGTTCCGTATTACGAACACCAATGGAAAGTCGAAGTTTATGACGAGAAATGCGAGCGTTTGTTTCCGAACGATACAGAAGAAACACCGGTTGACCTCATCAAGAAAGGAATGCGTATTGTCACTCTTATGCAATGCGGCGGCCTTTGGTTTGTATCTGGAAAATTCGGAGTTACATGGAAATTAGTGCAAGCCGTTGTGCCGCGAGAAAATAATAACAATGCAGGTTGTTTAATTCGTATTAAAACACCACAAGTGCAAGAACCAAGCGAGACAAGTGAAATTTTACGAGAAGCAAGTGTAACGGCTGTAGAAACGAGTGCTACAGTCGTTGAAGACAGTGATGATGAATCTACACAACCAGACGAAACAACAGAAGTTGAAAATCCACTGTTACAGGGAGAACCTGAAAAGAAACGCGTCGTTAGACGAAAGAAATCAGATAATTAAGTTTGTTATAATTTGATATGTATTTTGTAATTAAATAAATTCTTTTTTTAATTACAAATGAATATTTATTTTAAAGAATATGTATCAGAAACATATGAATAATTTCAAAAATATAATAAATATTCCATTTTTTCGTTTATATCGAATTTGCAATTAAATTCAAAAACTTTAGTGAATATATTTTCCTATTTTATTCGTTTTCGAATACTTTTTAGAAAGTCTTATAATATTTTTTACAAAACTTATTCAAAATGAATCGTAACATAAATGTCCGATTTATTCGTGTTTGATATGGTTTGATTTCTCGATACACCCATTTCTGCCAATTTATATACCTGTTTTTTTTTTATCTGTAATTGTTCACATGGTATTCCAAAAACTTTTTTTCCTACGCTACAAAGAATATTTTCTGATAATAATGTTTTATCGAATGCAACTGTCATTTCTGTATAAATATTATTATCATCATCCATCTGAATTCCGTGTAAGATAGGAATACATTTTACGCAAATTTCACCTTTTTTTTTCTCAAAAATATATTCGGAATGCCAAAGAGGTGCGTAGTATTCTTGACCATCTACTTCTAATTTGTACAAATTATGGTCTAATAAATCGTCAATGGTAGGATGTAAAATAAAAAAATCATCATTCTCATATTTTTTTAAGATGGCGAGTTTCATCTCTTCTAAAAAGTCGTCTGTGATATGGAAAACTTCTTTGTTTTTATAAATAAAATCATAAATTTGAACACAAATATCTTTGGGAATTTCTTCCATGGAAGAAAGTTTGGCTATAATAGTTGGAATAAAATGAAATGGTTCAGCAAAAATAGATACAAATGACTTTAACAAATCATCGTAATTATCACTCGTCTCTTCTTGGGTTGTCTTGAGAAATTCATATGCTTCGTTTATTTCCTGAAACCGTCGATTTGCTTCTTCCGTGTTTCCATTTTTATCTGGATGATGTTTCAATGCAAGTTTATAATATTTTTTTTTCAAATCATTATTTGTACCAAAAATTTCAAGAGCTTTTTCTATATTCATAAAAATACTATAATTATTTTTTTAAACGAAAAATTGAAATATAATACATTAATTTTCGTTTTAAAAAATGAGTGAAAGTTTAGAACAAAGAGTCACACAACTGGAGAAAATGCTTTGGGTTGCCAACGAGGAAATTCGACGTTTAAAGGGCCGTCGCGAAGACCTTGACATGGTAACAGAAAAGGCAGCGCAACTGGAAAAGACGGTTTATATTGAAATGAATAAACATCGAATTCTTGCAAACAAAGTACAAACGATTGACGAGGAGCACAAGGCGATTACTACCTTAATTCAAAAGGGGACTACATGAAAATTTATTTTTGTTTAAAACGAGAATCCTAAAAAATTGATTTATAATTTTACATGTCATTCTAATAAAAAATGTCGCAATTCTTTGAAGAACAAGGTGAATTCTACGAGGTCAATGGAGTAAAATATGATTCACGGTTTCCGGAGGAATGGGCCAGAAATCACTTGAGCGTTGTATTAGGAGAGAGAGATGAGCCGGATGATGTCTTCACGACGGGACCAGAAGAATGTAAAAATTGCGAGTTTTACGGAAGCTTTCAAGGCGTTTTTGTCGGCTATTGTAGTAATTGTGCTAGAGGATATAATTATGAACGCGGAGGAGGCTTTCTTATGGATTATTCCGACAAAGAAATGTGGGAAAAGCTTCCTTACATGAAAGGTGTTAAAAAGAATCGGATTGGTGTTTACGTTACATACGACGAGGTTGATGAAGACGAGCCTAGATATAAAAAAACTGTCCAGCAAAAAAGACAGATGAAAAGAGCAAAAAAACGCGAAATAAGGAGAGCATTGCGAAAAAGAAGAGATAATGACGAATATCTCGGAATGCCTTTAGAGCCTTTAGGACCATTGAATTACGAAATGGAGTACATAATCATTTCTATAATTGTTTCTATTTTAGCAGCATTGGCTGGACTGTCCTTTTATCTAATTTAATTCATACAATGTCATTTTGCATGTATCTAATAATTCTTTGTCATTGACATGTAACTTTTCCATGTATTTGATATCTTTTAAAAACGATGCGCATTTGCATCTATGTTTAATAAATTCGGTAATTAAATAAATCTTTTTTTCATCGTAATCTAATAACGTTCTTCCGTTTTTTTTACAACATGCAATGAATTGATTAAAATTATACATGAAACATTGTTTTAGAATAAAATAAGCAAAAACGTGTGTTTCTTCGCGATATTTTTGAGTAGAAGCAAATACACCGTCGTAAGTTAATTCCATGTGATTTAATACTTTCATAGCTTGATACAAACTAAAACGACGCTCGATTTGTATCATACGATTCATTAAATCCATCACTTTATCAAAACCATCTTCCAATGTAATGGCACAATACATCATATTTATTATTTCTGCCCAGAATTCTGTGTATGCTTCGTACAAGTTGTATTCGGTTTCGACTGGAAACATGTGTTTCAAGTGTTCCTCGCCAGTTTCTGAAAAATCAAGACGAAAACTGTGGATAGCTTCATGAATAAACACTTTGAACCAATCTTCTTCACGATAAATAGTAATCTCGTTGATACTTTCGTGGTGTTTATCCGAACAATTGGCCGTTTTTACATTGATTCCTGTGTTTATATGTTCGACGCCTATCACGCTATCCGATAATATTTTTGGAAATGGTGTAAGATATAAATAAATATGAAAATCTTTGGATTTTAAACATTCGTGTTGAGAAAATCTATTCAATACACATAATACATTCAACATGTACTCTACGTACTCGTCACAATCTACTTTTTTAAATGTACAAAAATGTATAAAAATACGCCTGTCGTATTGGACTGTTTCATATTTTGAGTAATGGCATGGGGTAGATTCTAAATAACGCCTGATTTTTGGAGGCATATAATGAGAATTTTCCGAGGAACTGACAGGACCCCGTTTGACATACGTTTTGGTCTTTTTTATTTGTTTCTTATCTCTACAATCCATAATTGCATCATAAATCTCTCCTAAATACGATTTTGTAGCCTTGCTCATGTGGTCCTTTTCCATTTTCAACCCATTGAAAAAGGAGAGCATTTTCTCATTTTTTGGATTCAGTCTCATACTATTATAAAATATGAAAATCAAAAACTTTTAGATTCAAATAATTACGCCATTTTAGTTAAAGTAAATGTAATTTTTCCTTCTTTTGACGAAACGACCATATTAAATTTCATTCCATAAAAAGGGTTTGTACCAATTTTTGTAGTTGATTCTACTATACACTCGGTAACCATAGAATTTATTATACCATATATAATGAACTTTTTATATCTGATGTTTGAGTAATTGAAATGCTAGAAAGATTATTCACAAAATCCTTTGTTGGCTTCATATTCTATAAAATATATGTAAGCAAATGAAAACTTATACAAGCAACAAAATGCAACAACGAATGATAAATACTCGACAATATTTTATCTGAATGATAGCAATAATCACAAATCAAATAACCATAGTAAAACAAATATATCTCGAAAATAAGAGCAATTGGAAGAAACAACAAAACAAAAAACGTCATTTTCTTTCTGTTTTTATGTTTAAAAAGTATTCTATTCTGACGTGGCGTGAAACCACCAAAAAGAGTTTTAATTTCCTTCTTCCTCTTTAATTTTTTCAGCGCTTTTTTAGGTGTGCTTTGAAAAGATTTTTTTATTTTTCGATAATTTTTATAAATAATATTACAATAATTATAAATCGAATAAATCAAAAGGCCGCCAATGGCGGTTTTATCCAACAAATTCAAAAATAATCCATCTTCATAATAATGTATCAATAAAGATGTAAATAGGAGATAAACAAACAAGAATGCATACACGTATTGTTTGTTTAACAGACAATATAAAATATTCGTGACAAATAAAAAACTAGAATAGAAACATATCTTATTCATGGTGTTGAAAAATATATTAAAAACTTATTTTATATTTAATTTTTTTCTTATATCCATCAACAAACACGCTTTCGTTGGAGCAGAACCGCGTTTAAATTCCAAGAGAGTTGCCTTTTTTGTTGCCAACAATATTTTTTTAAATTCTTCTTTTTGCCATTTTAACATGAGAGCATGATGTAAATAAGTATTTTTATTTTTTTCAAAATCAGGGTCGGGTTTAGATTTCAAATACTTTTTTGCGAGAGATGCATCAGATGACAATACACTTCCAGAATCCAGTGAATAATGTAAATATTCGGGTTTCGAACGATGCTTTAATGCTTCATACAGATGGGTGATACTTGCCCAGCGATGATTGTCAAAGACAAACGGTTCAATCCAATCATTTGACATTTTCTTTCTCCAATTTTCTGGTAATTCTAAATAATGTTTTATTTCAGTCATTGGAATTTTTTCACCCGATAATTTTCCGGGTATCTCATCATATGCAGTCGGACTAAAAACAAACTCTATGCGTTCATCAAATAAATCATACAATTGCGTATCACATAACAAGTGTAAATTATCGTTGGTATCTACTTGTTTTGGTTTAGTTGCGATAAATTCTGGAATAAAATTATACTTTGTTTTTTGTTCCATGCATTTATTGAGAATGATTTTTTTCAAATGATAGGGAAGCTCTTTATATGTAAATATACACTTTTTTTTATAACAAATCAATCGAAACTTTTCATCCATTATAATATAATAATCTGGTTCAAAATATTTATCAGGTGTATCATTAAAATCAGAAACATCAGAACTACATAAAAAAACATTCTCCAAATCTTGTTGATAATAATGCCTACTCGATAAAATAATACATTTTATATTTAAAATATTTTCTAAAATTTCAATACACCATTGATGAACAGGATAACTTGATAATCTCAACTTTGTTTTAAATTGTTTAAAGGTGGTTACATCACTTAAAAATTTGACACCATTTACAATTTTTTGTGTCGTTTCTTGTTGTCTCAATAATACAGCTCGGATTTTTTTAATTTCTAATGTTTTTTTTAATAAAGCTACTTTGGATTCGTAATCAATTTCTAGTCTCATTCTTTTTTCAATTTCGTCGTATATTTCCTTTGACTTTTTTATTTTTTCTTTTAATGTTGCCAAAATATGTGAATATTCTTTGTAAGTTTGAAGACACTGACGAAATGTTTCTTCCTTTACATTCAATACTATGATATCTCTCAGTTTGGTTACGGTTGTCTCTTGTCCAATGCTCAAGAATGCATTTCGGATTGCATAAAATATTTCCTCGTATTCATTTTCTTGAATGTTATAAAAATTATTTTTAAAAAAAGATTGTAACCAAGTGGGGTTTTTATTTCTATGAAAATCATTCGTTATTATTCTAGCATCTTCTTCGGTTTCTTCTTTTAAAAAAGGTTGAATCGTTTTTCCTACCATTAATGAAAAATATGGTATTCGCGTATCTTGAACAATATTATCTTCCGAATAAACCGTTCTTTGCTTGGGTGCTTTTGTTAATGTAAAACCCTTTCTTTTTAAAAATTCAGGAGTTATTTTATTAAATATCAATGTTGTTTTTTTTGACTTATTTTTTTCTATTTCATAAACGCCTATTTGAACACATTTACGGTTTTTTTGATACAAATAAATAGGAAAAAAAATGATATTGTGTTTGAGATGCATATTATTTTTTTTTCCTATTATTACAGGTACCAACACACCATTAATTTTCATTTTTACCAACTCACCCTGACAATTTATATCATGAGATTGAACTTCTTCCATTTCATCATATTCAATTTTGTTATTAATAAGAGAAAAAACCATTTATAATATGTTTACATTATTTCAAATCCATAATATCCATACATTTAAAAATGCTTTTATTTGATATACTTTTATACGTTTTATTGGAAGATTTACTTATTTTTTCCACAATTGATTTATCAATATCTATGCAAGAAATTGATAGTATTATATAAAGTATGTTTAGCAATTCCTCCACTTCATTTTTTTTATTTTCAATATCCATAAAATATTCTATTTTTGAAATAATATAATAAATGAATACTTCAAAACAAGCTTTATTTACTAAACCATGAATATATAAATTTGTATAAAAACAGGAGATTGCTTCACGGTCGTCTAATTTTTTATTATTAGCATATTCATCTTCAAGATATTGAATATCATCAAAAAGTGATGTAATGACTTCTAATTTTTTCAAAATAAATTCTTTGTATTCTACATTTTCACACAATTTCATTGTTAATTTTGAATAGATGTTTGAAAAAAATTTATTTTTATATGAAATTTCAAAAATAGATGAAAACATACAAGGTTCCATAAGGAAAATAATCGTTTTGGATATTTCTTCATAAGTCTCATTTGTTATTTTATTCATTAAACTTTTAATTTCAATTTCGTTTTTTTCAACATCTGATAAAACTTTTGTGTTCATTTTTTGCACAAATGAAATTTTATTAAAATGATATATTATTTTCTGATTTTCAACAAGTTTTGTAATAATATTCATTTTTTTTGCAATTTTCAATAATTTATTGATTGGTTCCTCCTTTATCTCATAAAAAGTATTCGAACCAAAATTTTTGAAAAAAGATAATGAATACATTAATACAAAAGCAATACTAATATTTATATTAATTTAATTAAATTATTTAAACATTGATGCATATTTAATGTTAATGGAAGAAATTGTCAAGGATATAAAAAATTGGGATGATTTGGATTTACCAACCGATTTATTACGCGGAATTTATGCGTATGGGTTTGAAAAACCAAGCGATATACAATCTTTGGCTTGTGTTCATATGATAAATGGCAGAGATATATTAGCACAAGCACAGTCTGGAACTGGAAAAACGGGTGCATTCACAATTGGTGCATTGGCGCGGATTGACCCAAAATTATCCACACAAGTTATTATTTTAAGTCCGACAAGAGAACTTGCTCTACAAACAACAGAGGTTGTTGTAAATTTATCAACAATGATGAATTTGCATATAAAAACGCTTATTGGTGGCGCCTATGTAGATATTTATGAATTAAAAAATAATCCACCACATATTATTGTAGGAACACCCGGAAGAATTAACGAAATGATATATAAAAAGGCGATATCTGTGACAAGCGTAAAAATGGTGATTTTAGATGAAGCCGATGAATTATTTTCATTTGGCTTTAAAGAGCAAATACTTGATATTTTAACAAAATTCACAGATGCACAAATTGCTTTCTTCAGTGCTACTATTCCAGAAAACATATTATCAACCGTACTATCTTTCCTAAAAGACCCAATACAAATAAAAGTTACTCCTGAAAAACTAGTGTTGGATGGTATATCACAATATTATGTACCTATAAATGACGACAAGCAAAAATTTTTAACATTAAAAGATTTATTTGGACGTTTTACACTGTATCAAACGATTATCTATTGTAATAGTGTAGAAAGAGTGGTTGAGCTTTATAATGCAATGAAAACGGAAGGCTATCCCGTTTGTTGTATTCATAGTAACATGGAAAAGCATGAACGTACCGATACTTATAATGAATTTAAAAGTGGTCGATTTCGAGTATTAATTTCTTCCAATGTTACTGCCAGAGGAATAGATATACAACAAGTAAGTATTGTTATTAATTTTGATTTACCTAAAGACCCTCATATTTATTTGCATAGAATAGGAAGGTCTGGTAGATGGGGGCGCAAAGGAATTGGTATTAATTTTATTACAAAATATGATATAAATACTATCAAAACAATTGAATCACATTACAATATAGATATAGAAGAATTACCATTGCAGTTTGAAAACATTTTAAAATGATATCACTAAAAATATTTCAAAGAGCAATATTCCATATTGAATATCAAGTAACCAACGTTGCCATGTCATGGCACAAAGACATTGTGGTGACATTGTCATGTTCATTTTATAAACATAATAACAAAAATAAATATATGATAAAAATAATATTACAGATAATGCTCCTGAAAAAATAGGGTTTGAACGTTTAAGTATCTTTGTAAAAATCCAAAACAACAGAACGGCCATGATAAATCCCTCGGACGTTTTCACATTATCAACGTATTTGCCTTCCACACAACTACATGATTTTAGATTTGATAAATAATTATACACCAAATAAATATAAATAAGCACAATCAATAGAATTTGAATTTTCATTATATTATAAAAAGAAATTCGTATAATATAATGAAGATATTTCTAACAAATCTATATGTTTAAACTTCCCGTTGAATATAATAAAAGTATGCCATTATCCAAACATATAATTAACGATTTGGAATTATTAAAACTAAACGAGAGCGAGGGTTTTGATAAAAACTCCATCTTTGGTTCTCTCTTCAAAATAGATAATATAATGACACAAAATGCTTTGATAAAAATGACGTCGTTGTATAGTTATGACAAAAAATATTTAAAGGATACACAAGCAATTATCAAAAAATACAAGACGGATTGCAAACCAGTAGATTTGGACAATGTTTATTCTAAATGGAATGAAATAAAAACGACCAAAAATTTTAAAGATAATTATAATTATTGTTCGTGGAATGTATTGGATTTTTTGAATAATAATGATACTTCATTGCAATTTATAACGATTTATACATTGTTATCTCCCATTCTTTCGCTAAGTGTTCCTATACTTGGATTAATTATTCCTTTTTTTATTATCAAATTAAAAGGTGGTTGTATTACTTGTAACGAATACTTTGTTATTTTAAAACATGTTTTGAAGAATCATGCATTGGGTAAAGCAATGGCTTCGTTTGACGGAGATATGAATAAAAAACTTTATGCGTTATTGGGTGTTGGATTCTTTTTTTTCACTGTTTATCAAAACATTATGGTATGTGTTCGGTTTATACAGAATATACAAAAAATTCACGAATTCTTATTTTTAATGCGCGATTATTTGCAATTAGTAATAGAAAAAATGGAGATTTTTGGAAATGTAATTATTAACTATAAAAGTTATATCGGATTTTATAATGATATGATGCATCATAGTAACATATTGAAAAAAATATTGATACAACTAGAATCCATCCATCCTCTAAAATTGTCACTTGCTAAGTTAAATCAATTGGGTACAATCATGAAATATTTTTACCAGTTTTACAATAACAAAGAGTACGAGGCTTCTTTTACTTATTCCTTTGAATGTTTAGGATTTTTAGATAATCTTGAGGCGCTATCTTCCCGTCCAATGACAAAATGCAAGTTTGGAAAATGTACCTCTATTAAAAATATGATTTATCCTGCATTGATTGAGGAAAAAAATGTAAAAAATGATATTACACTGAAGAAAAACATTATTATTACTGGTCCAAATGCTTCTGGGAAAACAACGATTTTAAAATCTACATTGATGAATATTATTTTATCTCAGCAATATGGTTATGGATGTTATGATTCTGCGAATATAAAATTATACAAATATTTGCATTGTTATTTAAATATTCCAGATACTTCTGGACGAGATAGCTTGTTTCAAGCCGAAGCCAGGCGTTGCAAAGAAATTATTGATTGCATTAAATTGAATAAAGGTAATCATTTTTGTATTTTTGACGAATTATATTCAGGAACAAATCCGGAAGAAGCGGTACTAAGTGCAAATGCTTTTATGAATTATTTGAATAAACGTGCAGATTGTTTATTGACGACCCATTATATAAAGTTGTGTTCAATGATAAAAAATATGGATACTTTTAAAATGGAAACCATTGAAAAGGATAAAAAAATAAACTATACATATAAATTTATTCCTGGAATTTCACAAGTAAAAGGAGGTGTAAAAATATTAAATGATATGAATTTTCCACAAGAAATTTTGAATGATATTTAATTCGTTTAGTAAAAAAATAAATAATAACATGTATATTTAAATGAGTTTCTTTGATTGTGGGTTGGTAAATTTTATTAAATTGTTGATAATTGTTGGATTGATTAGCATGCTTTATATGATTGTAATGCAAAAAATAAAGGAACAAAATCACAAAATCTCTTCTTTGTTGAGTTTAGTTACTACTATGGCTCATGAAATTACTGTATTAAAAGGTCCAACTTTGTTAGAGAAGAATGAAATATCTGATGATTCGGATACAGAATCATCGGATACAGAAAGCGAAACGGATGAATCTATTGATTTGGAAGAAATCGATTTGATAAAGGGTGATAAAATAACGATGTTAGAATCAGATATTACCGAACTTGAGTTTGAAGAGCCTGCGGAATCCGTTCTAGAATCCGTTCTAGAATCCGTAATAGATTCGGAGATAGAATCTATTTCTGAACCCGTATCAAATGAATCAATTAAAAAGATGACTATAAAACAGTTGCAGGATTTGGTTGTGTCAAAGAATTTAAAATCAAAAACAGATGCGGTTAAACTAAAAAAAGCCGAACTGTTGAATTTATTAATTTAAAATCTATATTTAATATATGAAAATTACAGTTTATGATATTGAGCGTATAAAAAATGATTCTTATACTCGATATAAATACGCTAAGCTTTTAAATAAAAATGTTACGTTTGATACAGAAGATAATGCATATGACGGGTTTTTTATATCTGCTGACCACAGTTTAGGAAATTACTATGTTAAAATAAAGATAAATGGTAAAGATCAAGATGAATTAGTAGAAGTAAAAGAAGATACTATTTTAACATTTCCAGGAGTAGCTGAACCTGAACCTCTTCTTGGTGATATGGGCATGATTGGTGGAAAAAGAAGACACAAACGCAAATCCAAACGCAAATCCAAACGCAAATCCAAACGCAAATCCAAACGCAAATCCAAACGCAAACATTAATTCCACAATCCATGTTCTTTCACATATTTTGACGCTGGTCCCAATCGAAGATTCTGTTCTTGCATCACCCTTTTCACGATTTCATTCCGTTCGCGCATCTTTTCTGGTAATTTACGATTCGAGTTGCTTTTTCGTTTGTACGGACGTTTTGGAAACTTGTAGTTCAAAAATCTTTCAATATCCGCTCTTAAACCGCGATGAGCATTATCAATCTCTGCATAATATGCTACCACTTCTTTTTCAGGTACAAAATTAAAATCGACACGTTCGTATCTTGCTCTTTTGGTGCGTTCCATTTTTTAATAGTATTCGTATTTCATAATTATTTCAATTTTTATAAAAAATTGAAATAAAATTTTTACTGGTCGGAATTTTGGACTGCCTTTTTCAAGAGAAATTTCAAGTTAAGCGATGAACTTGTATTTATCATTTCGGAATACATGCCAAGATATCTTAAAGGAGAAACATTTATGGATTACTTTCGCAGAAAATATTACGCGGGACAATTTAAAATTCAAAAGAGAACTCGTTACCAACAAGATTATAATGTATGCAATATTACTTTTTGTATCTAAAAATTGATTTATAATAACATTTATAAATCAATCCAAAAATGAAGTTTTTATCGATGTTATGCATTGTTTGTTCAAAAGGTTTAACCAAAAAAATAAATTACGATACTACTATTCTGGAAATTACAAATGCGGCAAAAATAATTAATATTCAAAAAACATGCTCGGATGGTCGAATTGATAGTGCTATGAAAGAAGGACCCTTTTTGACAAAATTAAAAGATACATTATTAAAAACGTACCCTTCATGGGAAATTATCATTTCTCCGCCACGCGCATCTTGTGATATCATGATTAATTCTTTGCACATCAACTTAAAAATTACCGAATGCAAATCATCTGACAATGCAATGAACAAACCATCCATGTATTTTAGTATTACTGGAAGGACGGACTACCCTTATTCATCAACATGGAATGATTTTTTGGTCAATTTAGAAAAAGCGCGCGATAAACAACAAATAAAAAAAAAACGAGAAAAAAGTACGGAATATCATTATCTCGTAAAAAACAAAGAAACGGGGGAAGTTTTATTAAAACCTATTTTTGATATTCATACATATATTAGCAATCCAAGTAACACGCTTCAAATAAACTGGAAGAATGAATTTATTCATAAAGATTATTGTATTAATGACAAAGAATATACGGATAAAGTTCAATCCCTTTTGAAATGTATTCAAAAATCACTAAAAGAAATGATTGCACGCACAAACGAATTTGCCGATTCCGACATTGATTCCCTTTTTAAATAACTTTAAATATTATGAACAATGAAAAAGAGATGTATCGTCTAGTTGAATTATCTGCATATATAGATAATTTAAATCGCGAAGAATTAATACTCTTTGTTTTAGAAGCATTATCTGTTTATATTGGAAACAGTTTTAATGGATTTACAGATGCGGAATTATTCACTATTCATAAAATAATATCTAACTTGAATGGTAAAAATTTTGTTCCGGTAAAAGATTTGGATTCGGTAAAGGATGAATTGTATGATAGCTTGCCAAATGAAATGCAAGAAATATTCAACAAAGATTTGATATACGGTTATTATAAATTATGGCAACAAACAAGGAGTGAAGAATTTAGTGTAATTATTGATATGCTAGTAGAATTAAGTTCTGGTTCGTCGGATGAAGCTTATACGCAAATCATGTTTGTCAATTTATTCGACTATTTTTTGCTTTTTTATAATAATAAAAAAGGTTACGATATTGAAGTCGTACCTCCAGATACTTTCATACAAAATGGAGGAGGTATTCCCTTGTCATTTATAGCAGTCCTGGGTATTTTTTTAATAAGTTTTTTACATTTTAGTACTTCTTTTTCATTATCACCGCGCATTACAATTAAGCGTCGCAAAGTCGAAGGTTCGAAAATTCGGAAAGCCGTTGAATCTGTCGAGGCTCTTGAACCTGACAGTCTTGAAACTGACAGTCTTGAACCTGACAGTCTTGAAACTGACGCCGACTCTCCAGAAGTAATTAAACCCAAAAGTTCCAAGACTTCACAGTTTTTACGCACCGCAACAAAGTGGTTTAAACATAAATCGTTTTACGATGAAAATGAATTAGTGCATGTCATGTCTCAAGCTTTGCCTGTTATTTCTAAAAGTTTAGATGTCGAAAATTGTAATTATGTATTATATTGTATTGAAAATGCATTGGGTTGTTGTCATAATCTTATTACAAATGGAAGTCAAATATTAGGAATACACGAAAGATTTCGGAATACAGTCGAAACAATTGATGACTGGAGAAATAAAGTTAAATTTGTAAAAGATTTACTTAATAAAACGGAAGAAAAAATAGGTTTCAAACTCTTGACTTTTGTGGGAAATATATATGCCCAAGGAGTATCCATTCCAAAATTAAAGTTGATAAATTTAAAAAAGAATATAATTGATAATGTAAAACCAAAGAGAAGTACTTTTACAAAAGTACTTACTGCATTGATAAAAATATCAGACAATCCTCGTACCAGAAAATACATAAATGATTTTGTTAAAAACCATAGAGGAACCAAAAAGTCTAAAAAATGATATTACTAATTTGTTTATGACCTATTTTAAATCGTTCAGCATACGTATAATCGCGCTGAAATTTTTCTGAATTTAAAATTTCAATCACTTTGTCAATATCAATGCCACCTTTTGGAACGAGGCATAATAGAGTTCCTCCAAAATATTGCACTGTTCCACGAAAAGCAACTTCTTTGTGACGTGTTATCGCGCGAACATAAATACATGGCTTTCCCCAAAATTCTCGGATGCTCGTTAAATTGCGCGGAGCTCCCCATTCATACCAATTTTTTTCATTGAAAATTTTTATTTTTCTGGCAAGTAATCCTTGTTTGTGTTTTAAAAGATGGGCATCAATTTCGAGATTATTTGTTGGAAAAGTTTCGGGAAAAATGAAACGTTCGTTTTTTTCTTTATCTGTAAGAACATCTATATTACCAATGAAAGATTGATATACTCGGTCTTTTCCAGAAACCAACCCCACATAAACATAAAATAATGATTCTATAGAAACACCACTTATTTCTTTGTCGCTAAACGTAATAATTCCTTTATTCACATTGCAAAACATTTCTATTCCATTCACCCTTGTTCTATTCGATAACAACCCTAATTGATACCGAAAAACCATTACATCAATGTTTGCTCCATAAAAAAGTTTTTCATTATGAGGAAAGTAAAAATCGGTAAAACTTCCAACTGCAGTCATGGTCGTGATAATGGAAGAAGCGCTCGTCAATTTGATAAAATCAGAAGGAACGATAAATAAAAGCTCGCCACATTCTTCCAATGAATGAAAACATTTTTCAATAAATTTCAAATACAAATTACCCGTTTTTTGTTTTATAAAAGGAGGGTTCCCAATAATTGTCTTGTATTTTTGTATTGGTTGTATGATGAAATCACAATACAACAAAAACTGTTTTTTATTTGTTGTAATGACTTTGCCAATCGTTTCATCAATTTCGTAACATACCATCGGGTAATTTTCATCATATTCTATGAACTTTTTGAGTAGATGGCCTGCGCCAAAAGAAGGTTCCATTAAACATTCGCCCTTGTTTTGTACCTTTTCAAAAATAAATGTTTGCAATTCTTCCGAAGTGGTAAAATATTGTCCGAGTGTTTTCTTCATTTTATTTATATATAAAATATCATTAAGTTTCAATTTAATGAGATTCTAAGAAATAGATATTTAAATTCGCTCATAGTGACACTAAGGATTAGCATGAATATTACATATCACATTCATAAATGGTCGTGCAACATTATGGTCAATATGACAATGACCATCGTCTAAAAATATTTTATAAACTACATTGCATGGAAGAGGATATTCGGCCTTTTGTTCCATTTCACGCAGATAATCGTGTATTTTCACATCGGCATTCGGTATCCACACATTCACTCCTTTATAAGAAACATATAGTTTGATATTTTGTGCACGAAAAATAGTTTGAATCGTCTCATAGAGTCTCATCAATGTGTCTTCCTTTGTGCATGAAACAATCTCAGAATATCCACAACATTTCATCACTTCAAAAAAATAATTTCGTTCTTTCAATGACCCCAGAAATTTATTGTACAAATCGGTGTATTTTTGTTCCATTCTTTTGTCTGGCGAGGCTTCTTTAAATTAATTTATAATTACTTAAAAAAAATGTCTTTTTATAAGTAATGAAAAAGGTCATCACCAGTTTCGAAACGCGCCAGGATTTTTTAAATTTGTTGCCATCAAATCCCGGACTCATTATCATTAAATTTGGCGCGCCATGGTGCAAACCATGCCAAAAAATAGCTCATGTCGTCGATGCGTTTTTTGCGACTTCCCCCGAGACTGTTATTTGCGGAGATATTAATATTGATGAAAGTTTCGACCTTTATGCATTTATGAAAAAAACAGGAAGAGTCAATGGGATTCCAGTCATTTTAATGTATAAACAGGGTAATATAACACATATTCCAGATGATTCTGTCAGTGGAACTGACCCAAAAGAATTAGATGGGTTTTTTAAACGATGTGGCAATGTATTGGCGCAAATTGAGTCAGAAAAATCTAAATCAACAATTAGTTCCTAGACTATTTCTTTTGGCTGTAATATTGTTTGGACAGCATCCATAAATAGTTCCTTTACATCCACCTGGCTGGTGATGAACTTTATATAACAAATAAATAATCAAAATCAGCATAAGGAATATAATAATGTATATTTCTTCCATTATTATATTCTAACAAAAAAAAATCAATTGTCAAAAATTCGTTTGACACCATCGCCTAATCCCTCCATTAAAAAATCACCTAATTCAAACCCAACCCCATACCCTACCCCTGTTTTTAATTGTTGTTTAAAACTAGTTTTATCTTGATATTGTATTGGTGATTGCATTGATTTCATTCGACGTGTAAAACGTTTTTTTCTTCTCAATGGTTTCCTCGATTTCATATATTATATTAATTTATTTTTTGGAAGTCTTGACTTAGGTATTAAAGCTGCGTCCGATAATTGTGGTTCTTGTCGTCTTGTTTTTGGAATAATGGGAGGACACACAGTTTCATAATAACTTTTTCCATTATAAATCTCCAAAACTGTTTTTACCGTATCACTCCTTTTTACATCCTCTTTTCCCAATTCAATCAAAGAAATAGTGCTGTTTTTGGGATACACTCTAAATTTTTCTATAAAATCCGAGAGACCATTATTTAAACTTCTGTCACTTTGACATAAATCTCCTGTTATAACCATTTTTGTATTGTCTCCAATTCGTGTAGTAAGCATCATCATCTGATTTGGAGAACTATTTTGCATTTCATCCGCAATAATAAAAGAATTTTTAAAGGTTCTTCCTCTCATGTAAGCAAGCGGAGAAATCTCGATAACTCGATTTTTCATCATTTGCGTTATATCCGCCATGTTGTAATATTCTAAAAAAATGTCAAATATAGGTCTTGTCCATGGGTCCATTTTCTGATTTATATTTCCTGGAAGAAATCCTAGTTGTTCATCTTCCACTGAAACAATCGGTCGTGTAATAACAATTCTATTAATATCTTTATTTTTTAATTGTTCAATTGCTTCCATACAAGCAAACATCGTTTTACCTGTTCCTGCTGGCCCTAAACATACTACGAGGTCTTGTGTTTTCATCAAATTAATATACTTTCCCTGATTTAACGTCTTCTGAAGTGAAAATGGCACCCTTTTTGCGGAAATACTTAGCATCATTACTAGTATATACCACATTATATCTAATAGTTAATTATGTTTAAATTCTGATATAGAATATATTTCACCATTTTTTTCATAGGTTGCAATAACTCTTGGATTTGGTTTATTATTGATGATATCTTCCGTCTTGTAAACATTCATCTCTTTATCAATATAATAAATGATACCACAAATTTCTTGAACCCATACTTCCACCTTTTTCATGACGACATTTTCTACGAAATTTCCATGCGGAGAACCTTTGGAGTGTGTACCACAAAAATCGCACCCCTCTTTTTTCCGCCTCGAGCATTGTTCGCCATCGGAACGCTTTGATAAACACCGCAAAAATGCTGGCACCGTATTTTGCGAGCGCTTTCGTTTTTGAAAATCTGCCTTTTCTACTTGAAATTCATCATAAGATTTTATAAACTCGCACAAAACTGTTTTGTCAGAATCATTCGCACCCATTTCATCAATCTTCTTCATAAGCGAGGTTTTCATTAAAGAAACATAATCTTCAATCCTTTCTGATAATCGTTTTTCCATTTTTAATTATATTGTAACCGTATAATTAAATCAATTTTTAACTTAGAAATTATTTAAACTTAAAGTTTTCGAGGTCGTCCACGTTTTTTAGGGACTACCAGATTTTCCACAACTTCTTCGACAACTTCAACAACTTCGACAACTTCTTCTTCAACAACTTCATCAACTTCATCAACTTCATCAACTTCATCAACTTCTTCATCAACTTCATCAACTTCATTAACTTCTTCGACGAGTTGAATATCTTCAACTTTAACAATTTCTGGAATATTTTCAACCGAAATTTCTATATTTTTTTCTTGGAATTCTTCTATATCATATCTATCTGTATCAGAACTATTACAAGAAATAATATTTGAAAAATCAATTATCTCATTCTCATATATCATCGATTTTACGCTTTCAATCGTATTTTTATCCATATCACATTTGTATGCATCTTCCATACTGTCATCAAATTTTATATCATTATTTATTTGGTCTGAAAACAATCTCATTTTTGCATGTATTCGTTTTAAATACTTAATTTGAGACTTGTGAAAAAAAGTAATGTATTCGCAAAACAACTTGATTTGATTTGTTACCTTATCAATATCATATTGAAACGAATGAATATAATTATCAATACACAACCCAAAGTCCTTTTTATTTTTTAACAATTTTAATTCTTCCTTGTTATTTAATACTAAATCATATATTCCTAAAAGAACGGTTAAAATGGTTTCGTGAATGTTTTGAATAATAATGAAATCGTATTCTTTATAGGGTTCCAAATCTTTATATATAGGGAAATCATTCGACTTACTCAAATAGGATAATTTCGTATTTTTAAACACATTATCAATATATTGCACAATCATTTTATACAGCTTGTAGTATTCACAATACATTTTGTTTGAAATCATCTTGTATAATCGACACAAATCTTCATTTTCTGTTTCCATCAATCTACTTTGAAATTTAAACGAATCTAATCCAAAAATAGAACTGGAAGAAAGATTTGACCGTATAATTTCGTCATATACATCCTTTAATTTTTTCACGCGTATTGTTAAAGAATTTAGAAGTTCGTTAATGTCATTCTTTATAATAACAAGCAACGTGAATTCCTTTTTCAAATCGTTTAGTTTTGCTTGCATATATTTTATTTATATTTTAACCTAAATCTTCTTATTGGTGGGTTTTCTTTTTATTTTTTGCTTGTGTTTTTTTCTGGTAACTTTTCCTCCTATGATATATTCGGTTGTACTTTCTGGAGATTTATAGATAAAAAAAGCACCAATGGCTTGGATTTCTTCTGGGCGTAAAGTTTCCAAAACTTCTTCCTTTTGACTTGGATTCATTTTAACAAGTGAACCTCTCCTATCCAACAAAATTTCAAATTCGGTTGTGACCTTCGATGTATGATTGATTTTTCGGTGATCTACGATTGGACATATGCTACTATTTTTTGGTATCTTTATATATATAATAACAGAATCATTGAATGGGGAATTATCGCAATATTGTTTTGCAAATTTAAAACTCAATGTCGTGGATAAAAAAGTAGAATAAGTAAAAGTTTTACCTCGTTGAGGTGTTATATTTGATATTGATTGATAACATCTATATACAGAAAATTCTTTGGTTGTTTTCGGTATAAAATTAAATAACATGTCCATGTCACGAATATCCGAAATTGCTTGAACTTTTAAGTCTTCTGGACAATGGTTGAACCCATCTTCAATACATCTATTTGTTAATAACCGATTGATCACTTGGTATCCATCACCAATATAACTGAACAACCCGAAAAACCACCCTGATCTCGAATTTCTTAAAATAAATTCCCATTGTTTGTTTAACCGTAATTTTTTTATAAATGTTAATAAATTTATTACGTCACTATCTTTTGGTTCCGTGCAATTTGTTTCTGGAAAACTTCTATCAAAACTATGTTGAGAATTAAATATATCACAACAGTATGATAACAAATTCGTCAAATAATCTTTCGTTTCATCTCGTATTTCTTGAGAAATAAAACCATGATGCGATGTATCTAATGTTCTATCTATATCTTCGTCAGTTAGTTCAAACATATAATATCAAAATATTATATTTTTATTTTATAATAATATGAAGGATTCGGATGATTCTTCCATTGATATTTCCATGGAATATAAATTATATGAGAATGCAAATGACTGGACGGAAGAACACGAACATATTTTTATAGAATGGTCAGACAAATCAATGATTTATCGCTGGTTGCACGCGCGTGCAAATGTAATGTATTCAAATTTGAACGCATTATATACTATTCCTGTAATCATTATTTCCACACTAACAGGCACAGCCAATTTTGCACAAGACAAAGTTCCCCAGCAATATCAAAGTTATTTTGGAATGGTCATTGGAACATTCAATATTGTTGCTGGAATTGTGACAACGATTCAACAATTTCTTAAAATTACACAGCTTAATGAAGCGCATCGCGTAAGTAGTATTGCATGGGATAAATTTTATCGTAATATTAAAATAGAATTATCCAAACATCCTTCTGAAAGAATGCAAGTATTACAGTTGTTAAAAATATGCAAGGAAGAATTTGATAGATTGATGGAGACGAGTCCTGTGATTCCCGATAAAATCATTGCAGATTTCAAAGAGTCTTTCCAGGATACAGACACTTATAAACAAATTTCAAAACCCGAAATTTGTGATGTTCTCGTCTCTACAAACGAAACAAGAAACTCTTGGTTTAGTGATGAATACAGAGAAAAGAAAATGAAAGAATTGTCCAAAATTTACAAAATGAAAAAGGTCCAACAAAAAAAATCGGAAAAGGATTACGAAAAAATACTAACCGACTTTAAATCAACCTTTTTTAATATGCATAATCGCGAACCAACTTATACAGAAATCATTGACAATCTTCCACAAATCGACGAAGAGATTGTTTCAAAATTTATGGTAAATGTTTAAATATTTTTAAAGAGTATGAGAATATTAAATCTTGTACTTTTTTCACCAGACCTTATTCATGAAAAAATGCGAAGACGAGAATGATTTATTTTCTTATTTAAAGGAATATAAAAAAATGTTATGATATTCATTCTAAAAATCGTCTTGTTGATGTAGAACAAATGAAATGTATAGTAAAATTTTTAGCCCTAAAATAAGTTTTGGGAATTGTTTAAGTTAAACTAATCTAATTTTTAAAATTAATAATAATATGTCATTATTTATAACTGGTTCTACTGGTTTTTTAGGATTGGGATTATTATATTTTTTAGATGATATGCATTATAAAAATAATATTTATGTATTGATAAGAAAAAAATACAAATCAGCCAAAGAACGGTTTGAGGAGCTGAAACAAAAGTTTTCAAAGATAAATTTATTCTTGGTGGAACATGATATACGGGAATTATACAATTTACAATTAAAAGTTGATATTGTCATAAATTGTATAGCTTCAGTCAAATTTGATTTAGATTTAAAGGATGCCGTGGAACAAAATGTGGATACTGTTATTTATTTATTGAAATATGTAAAAAAAAATAATATTCAAAAAGTAATCCATATTAGTACTGCATATGTTTCTCAACCAGGTAGATTAATAAAGGAAAATTTTGTCAGTCTGAAACTTCTCGGAAATACGCAAATATACAAAAAAATTAAAAACGATGAAATCACCTTTGATGAAATTATTACAAGACAATGGTTTCCCAACACATATTGCTTCACAAAATGTTTGGCTGAAAAAATTATTCAAAGAGAGATGAGACATAGCACAGCTGTATTTTCTATTATTCGTCCAAGCATTATAACAAATGCCATTGAAAAACCTTATCTAGGATGGTTTAAAGGATATAATGGAGGCATTGGAGTTCATAAATTAATCAAATTAAAATTGGTAAATCATTTAATATGCAATGAAAATACGAGAATAGATTATGTTCCTGTTGATTATGTATGTAGTGTAGTCGTAGACTCGTTTGCAAATACTAAAAATAGTATAAAACATGCTACAAGTTTTTTTGATTTACTATCAATAAAAGAATTTATAACATTGACTGACGTGGATGTAAAATGTTTTAGACATAATACTTTTTATGTAAATTATTTAAAATATTACAATATTGTATGCTTAATAATATCAATTGTATATATTTATTTCATGTCGTTTTTTCAAGTTAAATATGCAAAAATGTTCGAAAAACAAATCAAATTGTTGGATATAGTTTTAAATGTACAAAATACATTTCATCATTTTTTTCATACAAGTTATCATTTTCATAATCCTCACACATTCAAGACTTCTGTGACAAGAGATGAATATTACAAAACATTGTTAAAAAGTATTTGAATTAATAATATTTAAAAAAATATTTTTCAATGATATTTGATATTGTGAGAAAAAATTTAATAGTATAAACATTGAATTGTGAAGAATATAACCAATTTGATATTTTTGTATGGTCCATAAAATTATCCATAACATGTGATTTTCGTAATGTAATTAATATTTCTTTTACAAAATCTTGACAATTATTTGTATGAAAATGCCAATTAAAAAACTTTTTATTTCCAATCCTGGTTTTTGTCATGTTTAAAATTTTATTGAGTGTATATTTTTTTGTTCTACCTATTGATTTAATATTTTGTAATTTGTTTATACAAAACTTTTCTGAAATAACCATGGTAGGATTTTTTTCGATTAATAAAAATTTATTTAAATTATTTGGTAATTTTATTTTAACAATAATCGACGCATGATGTACTACAAAATCATCATTTTGTTCAGTAATGCGTTGATATTCATACAATGTTCCTATATTTAACATCGTTAAAAGTAATTTACCTATTGGTTCTTTTACAAGATAAAATTTACTAATTTTGTATTTACCATACTCATTCAATATTTGTCGTGTTTCTTTACTATAATCATTAAAAATATTATCAATATCTATAAAACTTATTAAAAGAATCAATAAAATAATCCAAAATATTATAGATTTATCATAATTGCACATATTATCTAAAATAAATATAAATTTATATTGTTTCAAACTATCCAATTATGATAAATTTATAATATAAACATAATTTTATACTATAATAAAATGGGATATCTAAAAGTTATTATCGGTTGCATGTTTGCAAATAAAACAACAGAATTGTTACGGTGCGCTCGTGAATATAAAGCATCTGGAATAAGTGTCCTTCTTATTAATCATTCTACTGATACTCGATATGGTGAAAATTGTATTAAAACACACGATGGAGATTACGAAAATTCTATTTCTGTTGAATATTTACGAGACGTAAATATTCAAAATTATCAAGTGATTATTATTGATGAGGGACAATTTTTTAGAGATTTATTTACCTATGTAACCATGTGGGCTGATACTCGCGATATAAAAATAATTGTAGCGGGACTTTCTGGAAATTCCTCTAGAGAACCAATAGGCGATATTTTGCGTTTAATTCCTCATGCAGATGAAATTCAGCATATGACAACACGATGTAGTTTATGCGATGAACCCGCCATTTATTCAAAGTTTATAGGAAACGGGTTTCCTGGCGTTGGTGGTACAGAATCCTACAGTCAGGTATGTCGAAAACATTTACTTTTTTGAAATTCGCCTTTGTTTTGGGTACTCAAAACCATCATTCTCTCCCTCAGACATACTCGTTGTTCGTGTTAATTGAGGGGGGAATGGTGAATTTTGACGTGGTGGTTGGCGAGGCACTGAATTTTGTATTGGTTTTTGACGAGTATTATTTCTAGTTTCACACATTAGTGTGTTTCTCTTGATACCTGTAATATCAACTGCATGACAATTGTGTTCTCTAGAATTCACATTTTCAAGAGTATATTCAACGTACTCTCCTTCTACAAGGTACTTATACTGGTTTCCCTTTACATTGATAGATGTATGATGAACAAAGATATCTTCACCTCCCTCAGGTGATTCGAGAGGTGTAATAAATCCATAACCATTTTGGTAATTAAACCACTTTACTTTTCCCAATTCTCTTGTTTCCGCCATTATATTTTATATGCATATTCTTTTATATTGTTTCTATTATTTCAATTAATTTGTCATAACAAGGACTCTCATAATATAAAAGAGATTGCGAATAAAGAATCAATTCGGATATTTTTTCGTGTTCTACGCTTTTTGATAATAATTGTTTAAACAATTTAATGTCCTCTTCCTTTTCACTTTTTATCCAGTTTTCCTTGGGAAGAAATAAATAACAAATGATATAAATCGCACTCTCTATATCATCTCTTCTACTCGGTAATTTTCTTTCGTGCACGTTTAAACTTACAAATTCATGAGTCCCAATGCACCCAGAAATAGTTTCTTCCTTGACATGATTATTTGAGACAGTCATAAATGTTTTGGCCAACCCAAAATCTATCAAATATATTTTATCATAGTCAATTAAATCAAACAAAAAATTGTCTGGTTTTATATCTCGATGCAACAAGTGATATCTATGAACTTTTTCAATGATTCGAATCATTTTTTTTGCAATTCGTTTTACAACTATTAAAGGTATTTCGTCACTTCTCCATTTTAACTCCTTTAAAGAAACTCCTAATAAATCAATTACCATATAATAATACAAATCGGAAGAACCATACCATTTTAGTTTTGGAAATTCTTCTTCTTTTGCCAATAATAAGTAAATATTTGACTCGCGTTTCAATAATTTTGTTTTTTCTTTACTCTCTACTTTAATTGCAACTTCTTCTTTTGTTATTTTATTGATTCCTCTGTAAACAATTCCAAATTGACCTGACCCTATTTTTTCTATTATTTCATAATTTTCATTCATCTATTTATCTATAATTTCTATTTAAATTATTGTAAAGATTTACTCGCACATGTCTTTAGATATCCAGCACTCCCGCATGTAGCAGGACCATCATTCATATACGATGAACTAGGAACATCATAATTCTTAGAACCTGGTGGCAAATTACTTGGTTCAGCATTTCCTGCACATTGTGTTTCATCTGTTAAAACCAAACAATTTTTTGTTGGACATTTATCTGGAGTATAACTGCTACAACTTGTATAAGGTGAATTATGGGTCTCTGTATCTGATTCTCCAAAATATTTTAATCCATTCATAAATTGTTCTTGTTCATTGTAATAAAAACTGATAAAAACAGCAACAATGACAATCAATAAAAGATAAACAATCGCTGAACCCTTTTTCATAACTTATATATTTATTATTATTTTATAAATACTTGAAAGTAATATTTAAAAATAAAAAGTGTTATTAATTAAATCATGAAATTGTGTGCAGGCGAATATAAAACACACGACATTACATTACTAGACCATTTTGATTCTTTTTCTTTCAAATTGAGCTCATTTCAAAAATATGCAATTGAAGCCATTGTCCTTGGTAAAGATGTTTTAATCACTGCTCACACCGGTTCGGGGAAAACACTTGCTGCAGAATTTGCCATACGTAATTATACGTCTAAAGGTAAAAAGGTTATTTACACTTCGCCCATCAAAGCATTGTCGAATCAAAAATTTTTCGAGTTTCAAGCAAAATTTACAGATGTTTCAGTAGGTCTTTTAACAGGTGATATTAAAATGAACCCTTTGGCAGATGTCATCATTATGACTACCGAAATTTTACATAATAAACTGTATAATCTTTCGGAAAATCTATTTGACGTAAATTTTGACGATGTTGGATGCGTTATTTTTGATGAAGTGCATTATATCAATGATAAGGACCGCGGGCATATTTGGGAAAAAACGATTATGAATCTACCAAAACATATACAATTGACTATGCTTTCAGCAACAATCGACAATCCAGAAAAATTCGCTTTGTGGTGTGAAACGAGAGGCAATGAAGTGTGGTTGATTCCTACTTATACACGAGTTGTTCCATTGACACATTATGGGTTTGTTGTTTCTAACTCTCAGTGCCTGAAACTTGTCAAAGACAAGGATAAACAGCTCGCCATCAAAAATTTTGCAAATAAATTGCATGTGGTGAAAGACTCCAAGGGCCTTTTTTTGGAAAAAACATATGACGAAATAAAAAAATTTCTGGGTGAACAAAAAGGACGTATTACCACAAGACATGTATTGAACGAAGTGTCGCAATTTATGGTGGAACAAGAAATGCTTCCGGCATTGTGTTTTGTCTTGTCGAGAAAACGCCTTGAAGATTGTGCAAATGGAATAACTACAAATTTACTGGAGGAAGATTCGGATATACCCTATATAGAAAGAGAATGTGAATCGATTATTCGAAAACTCCCCAATTATTATGAATATTTAAGATTGCCTGAATACCATGAAATGGTGCGCCTTTTGAAAAAAGGGATTGCTGTACATCACGCTGGAGTTATGCCTGTTTTGCGTGAAATGGTTGAGATATTATACGCAAGAGGTTATGTAAAACTATTGTTTGCTACAGAAACGTTTGCAGTTGGAGTAAATATGCCGACCAAAACTGTCTTATTTACAGATGTTCATAAACATGATGGTCAAAACTTTCGTGGATTGCATCCACACGAATATACACAGATGGCAGGGCGCGCCGGAAGACGAGGTATTGATAAAGTGGGAAATGTTATTTTATTGTATAACCTTTTTCAAAGCGAAACATTAAGTCACCGAGAAATGCTTTACGGGAACCCAGCAAAATTGCAATCAAAATTTGACATTTCTTCCCAACTCGTTTTATCAATGTTATATAATAAAATAGACATTTTAGAGTTTGTCAAAAAGTCAATGTATATTTATGAAAATGAATCTTCGCAATCGGGAATAAAATTACGGATTAAACAATTAGAAGAAAAAGTACAACCTGAAGGATTGTTGGAAAAATACGAAGCCTTGTTATTAAATATTAAAATGCATACCAACCGGAAACGAAAGGAGTTTCAAAAAGAATTGGCGGAGTTTATGCTTTTACATCCAAATATTGAAAAAGATTTACCCAAGTTACGCGAATCACAATTTATCCGCACAGAAATTGATTTATTGAAATCGCAATTGTTGGATAATACAGAAGATTTGATTCAATCCGAAGTTGCCTTTTTAACAGACCGTGAGTTTATTTGTGATGGATTAACAAACAAGGGAATTGCTGCATCTCAAATTCATGAAGTAGAGCCATTGATTTTGTCTTCATTATTGATGAATGGTTCGCTCAATACTTTGACAACCAAACATTTGATTGGGATATTTAGTTGTTTTATAGACGTAAAAGTGTTGAATCCATCTGTACAACCGACAAATGATATATTGGAAACTATAAATAAAGAGATTATCATTTATTCGAATGAGGCCGCATTAAGAAACAAGCAGTTTGGTTTAAAGTTGCAATACGATTTGATGGAATATACAATGTCTTGGTGCGATTGCGAAACAGAGGAAGAATGTAAATTGGTCTTGCAACGAATGGAATCCGAGGGCATTTTTTTAGGAGACTTTGTAAAAGCTGTGTTGAAAATTGTGAATATTGCACGCGAAGTCGAAAAAGTAGCGTTAATGTTCGACTTGGTTGTCATGGAAGCGGTTTCGTTTGTACCGAATGTTATGTTGAAATACATGGTAAGTAATCAATCGTTGTATATTTAAATTTTATAAAATATTTGATAAATATATGACAACTAAAAAAAGAAAGGTGCCAGAAGATTTTCCAGACTACTATATGTCAATGCCAGAAGATTTTTCAAAGTACGATATGTCATTCTTTAATGGAGATTTTGAAAATGACAAAATAGATGACATAGACCAATTTGACCAAAATGAATTTAATAATTTTACACCAATTAGAAATGATAGCTTTGTTTTTAGCTTTGATGATGAAAATGATTATCCGAAACCAATGCAACGGTTGCTTAGTTATCAACTTGATAGTGAAATACGAGATAAACAATCGGAAATTGTTACATTTTCTATGCCAATTGAAAATGATTTATCTTTTTATATGATTAGCAAATTAATGAATACTGACCCTGTCACGGATATAGTATCTGTTTATAGTGGAAATTTTACATTAGAAACCCCAGATTTGTGTTTATGTTTAAGTAACGCTACTATCGGCACTTTACCAAGTGATTTTGCAACACCTAGTGGCGAAAGATTTTTCTTACCAGAACCTATAACAATGTACAATATTTGTTATAAACAATTTTATTTATTTTCACGAATTTTTAAAAAAATTGTAAATTGTGGTGGTAAATGTATAACAAATCCTTCATTTGATAGAGGTAAAGTTCTTAATTTTACTCAATCTAGTTATTGTTGTGGTTATTATTCTGCGGTAGCAGCAGTTATGTATAGATATTATCAACAGCATGTTAATTTCCCCGGCAAATCGGAAACTATTGATTTTTCATCCATTACTATGGCTGAAATTAATAATTTTGTGGATAGTTTTGAATCAGCCAATGCAAGTAGTGTTTTAATCAAATTATTTAATCTTGCTATATCGTATACGTCTTATTTCAGTAATTATATTTTTAAAAACCCTTTGCAAGATGTTACAACAAATTTTTTGCGTACTACTAATCAAAATTGTCAATTTAACTATACTACCGGAACTATACAATTGGCTAGTATATATGCGACAACTGATATGGCTACGACAACATATCATCATTTTTGCACCTATAATCTAGGTGACTATATACTTATATCAGATGCATGGGCTGCTGGAAGTTCTCGACGACCATTATGGACGAGATTCACACCTGCAACTGATTTTGCATATGTTATAAATATGTTAGAAAATAACACAACCGGTCTTTCTCCTGAACAATTAGAAATCATAAAATTGTTTTTTTTACAACCACATGGTTCAACTTTTTTACCAATAATAAAAATATGTTATATTGTTATAGATTTTGTTATTGATGGAAAGATATTAAAATATTCGGATGGAAGAGCAATGCCAGGGTTCAATGATTTAACGTACGTACTTGGTGGAACGAAACGTAAAAAACGAAGAATTCGAACACGAACAAAAAACAAGAAACTGAATATTTAAATATTTTCTATATACTATGAGTTTTGTTGATAAATTTAATTTTGATGGTGAGGGTGAGGGTGATGGTGATATTGATTATTTTAATTTTGATGGTGAGGGTGATGGTGATATTGGTGATTTTGATGTTGGCGATGTTGTTGGTGATATTGGTGATTTTGATGGTGTTGTTAGTGATATCTTTGACGATAAATCAACAATTTCATCAAAAAAAAGAAAACGAGGTCACGACGAATTAAATAAGTTAGGCGATGGCGAAGGTTTTTATCATAAATTAACGGTCGATTTGGATGATTTACCTGAAAGAGAAAAAAAGAAAATACAAAAAATGCTTATGGTAATTAATGCTCATGGGGAGGTTTGTCAAAATTGCCATATTGACTTTGACACGGTTGATATTTCCAAACCGATTGACATTGAAAGAATAGATGGTTCTAAAATGACCATTAAGGCACGTCAAGATAAAAAACAAATTGCCGAAATAACTACAGAAACATGTAACGTTCAACCATTAACTCTAATAAATTTTCCTTGTTCAATAGACTCCTTTACATTAAGAGGAAGCCGTTTAGATAGTCTTTTTGACTGCACATCTGTGCTTGATTTAAATATTTTACTTAGTAATACAACAAGCGAAAATCTAGATGCAACATTGAGAGATTTTACAGAAAATATAGCTCGTGAATTTCAAGAAGACCATACTATATATTCTAATGCACAACATGAGAGCCAACAAACATACATCAAAGAAAATATAACTGAACTGTTGTCTAAAAACTATTCTGTGATATCTACCAACAATGATTGCGATTCTGTAGATTTATATATATATGATAGAAATGGTACTCATAAATATACAATAATGGCACCACCAGTCAGAATATCATCAGTTTCTCCTGATTATCAAGATACAGCAATGGTGGAAGAAAAATATAATCCTAAAGTTACGCGTAGTTTTGAAGAATTAAAAGAATATTACAAGTTTCATCATACTAGAATTGATAAAATAATTTCAAATTTAAAACAAAGTATGGTTTTTACTCATGATTTTTTTTCTTTACCAGAACCAGACGACCCTGAAATAATAAATAATGTTAGATTTTGCACTGTAAGAGGTAGTAATCTTTTAAAATTTATGGAATCTTTTAGTTTTTTTAGCGCACCTGAATGTTTTAAAAAATATATTATAGATGGTACTTGTTTTGGTGCTTCACAAAAAAATTATGATGATACTATTAGTCCTAGAAAAAAAGAAAAGCGTAATGAAGTTTTAAAAAAAGCTACCGGAGAAGCGAGACACCTGTATGGTGGGAAACTCACTAAAAAACATTCTAAACGTTCCAAACGAACCAAACTTTCCAAACGAACCAAACTTTCCAAACGAACCAAACGTTCCAAACGAGCTAAACGTACTTATCAAACATTTCCAAGAAGAATTTAAATATAAAAAACAAATAATACAAATGAGAATTTGTTTCAATTCACGTTATAATCGATTTAATAATATGGTAACTGTTCCTCTCTCTGAATTTTTTGGTTGTAAAAATATGTCTATTATTGTGGAAAAAAACGAATCGGAATTGTACATTACTTTTACTTATAAAAACAAAAATTCTCCTTTTCATTTCAATCTTCCAATTGAAATAAACAAACACATTTATTCGTATTGTGGTGATTTTATAGAAATTAAAACGAAACTTGTCTGTCCAAAACTATATCCTTATAATCCTCCTATCTGGAATATTGTCAAAGTAAATAATAACCTTTACAACCGCGGAATTATTACTTTGACGGAATATTATGAATCTGTTGTTGAACACGTAAATCACAGCAATAAAGAATTGTCTAATTGGTCATGCATTTATGGATTCGAAAAAGAAATTTTGCGTTTTTTAGTGAGAATCAATCACTTTGAAAGTGTTATTGAAAATTTGTAAAAAATTGAATTATATCTTAAAGTTAAAAGTTTTTAAAAATGGAGTGTCCTATCTGTTTTGAAAACATTGGAGATAAAAATTGCCTCGTCACGGATTGCGGACATTCGTTTCACACGAGTTGTCTCATGCAAAATGTATCCGTTAATGGTTTTGGTTGCCCCTGTTGCCGTGAAATTATGAAACAAAAAGACGCGCATGAAGGTGAAGAAGACGAAGAATACGAGGAGGAAGAAGAATACGAGGAAAGTCAAGAAGATTATGCTTTACGCGGCATCAGAATGTTCCATCGCATTATTAATGGTGAAATACCTTATCTAGATGACCTTCAAGATGAACCAAATCTATGGGGACCACAGCCACCTACAGAAAAAATTGCGGAAATATTATCAGAAAAGGGCTTTACCCTCGAAGATTTTGTCAAAACTATGCTGGATGAATTTGATGAAGACGAATATGAAATAGATAGAGAGGTAACCAAACAGTTACGAGAACGATTAAATCAAACAATATGGAATATCATTCATAATTGTCGTGCATTGCCAGAATTTCATCATTCGACATTGTTTTTAATGGATGACTTATAATTTAGGTATCATTGTTTTTCTAGCCAAACGTTTAATGATTTTTCCATGTAGTTCTGAATCTCCAAAATTATGATTGACAATATTTAAATATTGGTCATTCTTTTTATTGGAAGGGTCCATATACTCCGGATTCTTCTTCTGCCAATCTAAAATTTTACTCGTATTCTTTATCGTTAAATTATTAATTGCGCGTGATAATATTTGCCCCGTTTCTCTTTCCCATAAATCTTGGTCTTTTACATACATGATTTCACGTTTTATATCACTACAATGAATCGGGCGTTTGTGTAATTCCAATTCTTCCAACCCGCGAATAAATATCTTACTGATTCCATTGACGAAACCAATCTGACCCGTTTCTACAATATCACATTCATGCACCTTTAACGATTCGACAAACTCGTCAATGTTTAACGCATCCTTGCAGGTTTCATTTAAAAAAATGTTCAAACTAAAGTTTTGATTCACTTGAATATTTTGCACGTTTTGTACATGAACCGTCTGTATTTGTTTTTGTAAATCATTATTTTGTTGAATCAACTGTAATAATAATTTATTTGTATCCACGCAATCTTTTTTATGCTTCCACAAAGATTGTCGTGTCTTGAATGTTTTTTCACATACATCGCACACTTTTCCATCTGTTAATTTATGTTTATTTGTTTTCAAATGTTTTGCATAATTCCCTTTGATAGATGTTTCATAATTGCATTTTTCACAAACAAACATTTTATGTTGTTATCAACTTAGGTTTAATTAAAAATCGGATGATATTTTCACTTATTTTTTTACTCATTTTCTTGAGTTTCCCCGTCTTGTCTGGATATTTAAAATCAACAAGAGCTGACGGGGTGTTTTCGACACACTCTATAATCGCACCGATTGTTTTAAACTCTTGAATCAAATGTTTCGCCGTTACATCACTGATACCAGGGATTTGCATAAGCATGATTTCGTGAATATTATTTTCCGTAATGTTCTTGTTTTTTGTTTTATTCACATATTTCGCATAATTTTTCTCCGTTTCTTCCTGGGTTTGTTCTGTTTGTTCTAATAAAGGTAATTTTTTGTATTTGGTGAGTAAATTTGCCAAATAAAAAGCGGTTTCGGAGACGTTAGACGTTCGCATGATGGAGAACCCTTTTGCATGTAGTGATGCCATGGCTGAAAAAAGCATCTTTTTATCGCACCCTTTGTATTTATATTCTGAAAAATTGCCTTCCACAATATAAATAATATTATGGGGTTTATAGGAAGAATTGGATAGACGATATCCTTGTTCTTTATAACGTCCATCTTTAATGCTTGCTTGCAAATCCGTTAAAGTTTTGCGTTCAAAAACGATACCGTATTCATCCAATGAAATGTCGCCTAATTCCAATGTTTTTAACTCGGCGTCTGGAACAAGTTTTATCAATTCGGTAAACAATTCAGTTTCGCGTGTATCAACGAGCATTATAAGTTATACGATAAATACTTTTAAATTTATTTATCGAACGTTTATAATAAAAAATAATATAATATATTATTATATGAGTGATTTAGATGGGTTAGAATTAATTCAGGCAAGAAGAAATCTTCCAACTCGACCTCTTGCATCAAGGAATCAAGAAGAATTTCTTAATAACAATATTTTTTTTTTTGATACACCGGCACTAGATGATAATGGTATTGAATTAAATATCCCATCACGATTAAGACCAAATGACTTAAATCCAGGAGGAATTAATAGTTTTTATGATATATATGGCGTATATGTTTATAATGAAAATATGCAACGTGTTATTAATCAAGATGGTACCGAATATAATCCGGCTTATAATGTATCTGCAGAAGCTGCTGATGAAGTCCTGGTACCTATTCAAAATGTTAGACGTGTTACTAGAAGTAGTGGGGAACAAATATTTGTGCCAGATGATGATTGTGTAGGTAAAATAGACCCTATAACAGAAAAAAAAATAATTAATGGGTTTCGTTTAGAAGTAGATGGAAGATGTTATGATGCAACAACCATTTCTAATATACGAGACGACAAATCGCCATTCACACGACAACCTTTTACTGCAAAAGATATATCAAGACGTACTTTATTTAAAACACGCGGAGGTTCAAAAAGGCATTCAAAAAGACCAAAAAGAGCAAAAAGAGCAAAAAGGCATTCAAAAAGGCATTCAAAAAGGCATTCAAAAAGGCATTCAAAAAGAAAGGTTTATAATCTTTTATAAAAATTTTGCACTTTCATATTAATTTTTATTTTTGTAGGGTCGTAAGAAGACAAGTATAACCCCTCTAAACTTTTTACGCGCGATAACGCAACATATGTTTGTCCGCATTCAAAAATGCCTGAACCTATATCTATTTCTGCCATTTCTAAAGTTGAACCCTGTGATTTATGAATTGAAATTGCCCACGCCAAAATTAATGGCAATTGTGTGACGCATACACCCGGCATTTTTTCACTTTCCCAATTATACGGAGTAATGACTTTATGAACACCATTACGAAATTTTACGAGAGGAAACCCTGATGCAAAACCAGTAACAATTCCTTGACTTCCATTAAAGAGTTCCAATACTTTGTTGTCATTCATTACATTGATGATGCACATCACTTGTGCACCTTCTTTTAACACAAGGGTATTTTCACACAACAACCCTTTTTTCAATTGGTCGCATTCTACCTTTATTTCTTCTGTTGTTTCTTCTGTTGTTTTCAATTGATAGATAAATTCTTCACCAGTCAATCGTGCCATGCTTGCACGATTCATCGCATCCACTCTCGCCTTTGTTGGGTAAAGTTTTGTAGGGGTAATTTCTGTATCATATGTTAATCCAACTCGTGATAGTAACAAATTATTCGCACTTTTTTTAATGATTCCCTGCCGAATTTGTTTCAGGATAGTGGCATATTCGTGGTCTTTTTGTCGAAATATTTGTGTGAGTTCAATTTGATTCGGAAAGACATTGTTCCAAACGGAACTTTCAAAACAAAAGGCTTGTGATTCTTCGTCGTCGCCAATAGGCGGCAATTGATAAAAATCTCCCGAAAAAATGATTTGAATGCCACCAAAATGTCTGCTTTTTCGTCTTATACGCTTTCCAATATTGTCAAGCAATTCGAATAGTCTCTGTGATAACATACTTACTTCATCAATCACTAGAATTTCAACGCTTTGCCAAGCTCCTCTTGAATGTTTGTTAAAATTTATTTTGCGCACTAAATCTTCAATGGGTCGATTTCCTAAACCAATTCCTGCCCACGAATGTATTGTACGAGCATTACAATTTAAACGTACAGCAGCGCAACCAGTAGTAGCAGTCACCATGATATTTTTCCCTCTTTCACATGCATCTTCGTAAATAACGCGTAAAAGTTCGGATTTGCCTACTCCTCCTGGTCCCGTGACAAAAATATTTTCTCCATCCAAATATTTGTCAAAGACAGTTTGTTGTTCTGTTGTAAATTGCATTTTTATTACTTTAATGATACGATTAAAAAATCAATTTTAATTAAAAAAAAGAGTGTTAGTATCTTGTTAATATTTTGTGATAAAATTCATACCTGATTTGTCCGCTTCGTCCCGCTCCATTCATCGCCAGTTTCTGTTTATGGTAAAAGGAAAACGGTATCTAAATCTAAAATAAGCTCACCCGTTTGTCTTTCTAGTCCATACGCCGTCCATGCATTTGGACATGCCTTATTTAATCTCTCCTTGTGATGATAAACACAAAGTTTATTGAGTGTTGAAAACTCTTCTCCATCTACAAGCTTGCCATTTCTCCAAATTCCTCGCAATTCTCTATGCGATTTCACAAAAAGAGCATCGCCTTCTCGCAAAACTTCTTGGGGGGGACGTCTTTTTTTCACAGCGCGTTCTTTTTTAGCTTTTGGCGATGGTCTTTTTACTGGCAATTCTACTCTTAACCATTTTTTACTGTATTTTGAATCATTTGCACCGTCTTGAATAAGTGCAATTTCGGCTGCAAGTTCATTTGTTTTACGTTCAATTTCAAGTGTTCTGTATTTTAAGATTTCAACTTCTTCTGATAGATGTTCTGGTGTAACTACATCTGTGTATTCTGGGAGATTAACTTCTTCTGGTTCTGCTATAACTGCTCCTGGTGCAACAACTTGTGGCAAAACTTCACGTGTTCTACAAAATATCTCTTTTTGTGTAGTCTTCATTATCTCTTCATTGCCTGACGATGTTGTTATTTTTGCATCCACAAAAACATCCCCTTTTTGTATTCCATTAAAAGAAGACGCAAACCACCATATGATAATCTGTTCGCCTTTTTCACAAATTCCATTTGACGAACCTAATCCACCTGCTATCCTTTCTGTGAAACTTTTCAAAAGTTTTTCGGGAGCATCTTGATGTGCTCTTTCGTCTATCTTTGTTATTATGCGTACTACAAACTTGAACGGTGATTCGGGGTCAAGTATTGCTCTCATCTGTTCTCGAATTTCTTCCATTTGTTCTTCTGTATTGTAAGATATACATCTGTTATCTAAAATAGCGGCTGCAACAGATTCCTTGATAAACTCTTGATTTTCTCTGGTTGGTTCCACGTCTTCTGCACCATCAATCACAAAGTGATTCTTTTCGATTTTGATTGGAATAATATGATGAGGATACTGCGAATCTTTGTCAACCTTTGCAATCAAATTATTTGCTCGTCTTGGCATGATATCTTCTCCGTTAGCCCATCTTATATAACGCTCGATTTCTCCACTCTGTAAAATTTTATTGTGCAAAAAGATGCGAATGTTTGTAAAATCATGATACCCGCAAAATCGCCCAGCCAATGCTTGTAGAACCGTATCTGTTTTTGACCCTGCTGCCGTTTCCAACCCAAAATCAATGTGTTTTTTAATCAATACTTGTCCCATGCGACATTTTCCTTTCAAAAAGATTACAGTATTCTCGAGAGGCGCATGCTCCATATAATCAAGTTTTTCTTTGGGGTGGTCTGAATCATAAAATTTGATTTCCCAACCATGACGTAGTGCAATTGCCGTAGCATCCGCTAAATTTTTAACGTAGTTTTTACTACCATTTAATCTCACAAGCGCATATTTTTTTTCTTCGCGAGTTACTGCCAAATTCTCGTCAAGACAAACTTTCCAATCATCAAACCCAATGATGCATCCGGTGTTAAACATTGTTTCGATGCTATGATATCCTTGACCTGTTTCTAGTTGCGTAATGAATTTCTCTTGGTTACCGTGAAAGATATTACTTAATTCTGAAAAAGGAGTAGCAGAAACAGAAAGAAAGTAGTTGTTTCGTTCTTCTAAAAAAGAAGAGTCGCCGTCTCCCGATGCTCCAATTTTTGCCAAAAACGCCGCCGGTTTCATTTCTATATTTTGCGCGACATGGGATTCATCCCAAATGAAAAGAGTGTTCCTCGCTTCACGTGGAAATTTTTCAAGTTGGGTTGGTCCCCAAACAACCGTAATATGATTGCCGTTGATTATACTCAACATTCTAGCATCAATTGGAACCCCCATTTCTAGCAAATAGTTCAAGTATGGGATTTGAAATTTTTTGCGAGCATCAACTGTTTGGTCCCTGAGGTCTTTTTCTGCATTTCCACTAAAAATAACGACATTATCAACCAATCCAAAACGTACCGTTTCCGCGCCAGAAAAATGGTATGTCATTGTTTTACCAGACTGCATTTGTGCGTGCATTACTCCATATCTTTTACCATTCATAAAATTTTCTAAAATATTTCTTCCAGCAATTAGAGCTTGAACTGACAGTCTTTCTTGAACTGGTTGAACTACCAACCTTTCTTGAACTGGCTGAACCCTAACTCTGGCTGGAGAACTTGACCTGTTTGCGCGCATAAAGTTTGTGAGCATTGTGAATTTTCTTCCTTTTTTTTTAATTGTGCTTAATATCTTTCTTAAAATTAATTTCAATTTTTTGCAAGGTTGGAATAAAAATCTCGGAAGAAAGTATGTATATTGTTGCTATTCCAACGTACAATAGGTCGGACATTATTTCTTCCAAATCCTTAACTACTCTTAAAGAAGGAAGAGTAGATAAGAAACGCATTTATCTCTTTGTTGCCAACAAAAAAGAATATGATATTTATGAAAAAAATGTTCCAAAAGAACTTTACCACAAGATAATTATTGGAAGATTAGGAATCACAAACCAACGCAATTTCATCGCAAAGTTTTTTCCCGAAAATCAGTATATTGTTTCTATGGACGATGATGTGGAAGAAGTTTTACAATTACGAGGTGAAAAGTTAGTAAAAGTAAGAGATTTAGACCAATTCTTCCGCGAAGCTTATTACATTCTTAAAAAGGAACATCTTTTTTTATGGGGAGTTTATCCGGTAAGAAACGCTTTTTTCATGCAACCAACAATGACAACTGATTTACGGTTTGTTATAGGCGTTTTATTTGGATATATAAATCGTCCTATGAAACGACCTTCCATTAAATCCGAAACAAAGGAAGATTACGAACAAACCATTCTTTATTATTTCATGGATGGTGGTGTCGTCCGATTTAATAATATTACTATAAAAACAAAATTCCACGCAGAAGGTGGGTTGGGGACAGACCGCGTTGAAAAAAACAGATTAGCCGCCGAATATTTGAAAAAAACGTATCCGGATATTATTACCATATTTCATCGTAAAACGGGAATGCCCGAAGTGAAAGTCGCCAAATTGCCTCGTTTATTTTCGTAAATTTTTAATCGTTTTATTGTGTTCAATCATGAATTTTTTTGTTTTGTTTTTTGTTTTTTCCCAAATATTTTTTCGTAAATAACAAACAACCGAAAGACGTTTTGCATCCTTGTCGATTAACTTTATTGGTAAATTTCCATGCCATTCATGCACATTCATAAAAAGGACATCGTTGTTTCTAATATCGACGCCAATCCCATATTGCGGAAAACAAATTTCTCCTCCATTGTATCTTCCTTTTTCAATAACAACCAAATTTCCAAACCCATCTTCATCATCTCCTTTATCTGTATGTATGGTTGTTTGAAAATTTACATTTGTTGTAATGGTCGTAAAAGCTGTATCTGCAATTTTAAAATAGGTCTGGTCTGCCTTTTTTTTTTGTTTTGCATAATTTTCGGGTATATATTGTTTATACATTTTGTCGATGGATTTTATCAATGGAATCAATAATGTAAACTTTTCGGGCCAATCCATTACAAAACGTGTTTCGCGAACATCCAAGATTGTTTTTCCCTGTTGTTTTAATAAAAATTTTTGCTTGGGTGAAAATTTATCAAAGTAACCAATGATGTTTGTCATTATTTTTGGATTTTTACGAATATTTTTATATTCGCTTCCAGTAGTTGAACCGCGATTTGATGTCTTGTTTAATGCGAATTTGATGACATTATCATAAAATGTTTGTATTTCATCTTTTAATAATTTATTTTTACGAAAACGTAATAGTAACCTGCCCGTTTTTGTATAAACATCGGCATCATGGTCAATAATAAAATCTATTTGCGATTTAGTAACATATGTATTTTTTAATTTACTCATTTTTTCATCCGAAATATTTTTATCAACCGTGTAAACAATTATGTTCCCTCTTTTTTCTTTTTTAATCAACATATATTAATCTTTTTTAAAAAATTTCATTTATACTTTTCGTCATCCAAATGTCATCATTTTGTATAAATGGTGCAAAGACGTAATTTTGCATTGTTGAATGATTATGTATTAAGGTGTGGAAAAATTTTGAAAAAACAGCTTATACTTTTTGTAGTTTTTGTCTCCCGGACATTTTTCTTTGATTTTGGTTTGCCTATTTTCAAAAAAAGTTATGATGCGAATATTTTTTGTTTTTTTTAAAATTGTGATTTAATAAATAAGGAGTCGATTTTTCAAAAAAAAACAAAACTTTTTTGGGAAAAGGCGAAATTGGACATTTTAAAAATGTCCATTTTTGGAAAATTTTGAAAATGGATTAGAATTTAAACGTTTTTTCGACATTCTAGTAATGAACCGAGTAAAACAAATGCAAGACATTCAAATGGAAGCACTAGACCTTTTTAGAAGGAAAAATGCTGACTATGGGGATGCTTTTGCAAAATATGGTGTCGTTGGTGTTTTTATGCGTATGGAAGATAAACTTCAGAGATTATTGAATATCTCTCAAACCAAGGTAGAGTTAGTAAAAGATGAAAGTATGCGAGATACTTTATTAGATTTGCATAATTATGCTGCGATGGCATGTATGCTTCTTGATACACCGAGAGTTATTTTTATTGATAAAACACCATTAAAACTCACACATAAAACAGTAAAGGATTGTGCTATCGGAGCTTCTGAATACCAATTTTATAATTTAATCGAGACGTTAAGTTTAAAAAGGGAAATTATTTGTTACAATTGGTCGGAAGGCAAAATTGACAATGTACTTTATAAACCAATTACGCAAATAGAATTGGACACCTTTTATCCCACAGATATCATTGTCGTCCAGAGATTTTGCAAAACAATTCCCGAAAAATTGCAAAATCAAAAGGTTTTTGTATGGATTCATGACTGTATTTGCGACGACATATTTAGCAATGCTAAAAACGTAGAATTCATCTTTAACAGTGAGTTTAATCAAAAAAATTATCATCAACATTACATGAAATACCATAAGTCTCCATATGAAAGTCGAGTCATTTACAATATGATGTATGTATCCGAATTTGACACGACCGCATACCCCATTGAAAACAAGATTGTCTTTGCATCTGCATGGATAAAAAATCTTTTTGTTATCATAAAATTGTTTCGTTCTCTTTTATCGTTGAGCGATGTTTGTCTAGAATTGATGACGCCTGGATACGAATACCCCGCTTTTTTAGAATATAAAAAGATGCTTGAAGATGAATTTAAAGAGCGAATCTTTATTCACGGACCTTTGAAAAAACAAGAATATTGCAAGGTATTAAAAAGCTCGATTTGTGTATTGGCGCCGAGATTTCCAGAGACATTTGGTTGCGTATTTGCAGAAAGTTATTATTTAGGGGTTCCAGTCATTGCAGATATTCATAGTGGTGCTGTAAAAGAAATAATCAATAATGATTACATTGTAGATTATGATTGTCCGGAAAAGGTTCATGAAAAAATACAATCATTAAAAACGAGACCTGTTATTAAGTTGGATGATAAATTTTTAACGAGTATTGATAAATGGGAAGAATTATTAAAAGAATATTAAAAGGAATCGTTGATAGTTGAGAAATGGAAAAGGAAATTCTCATTGAAAATGTAAATACATGGGTTTCTTTGGATGATAAAATTCTCGCATTGCAGCGTGAAATGCGAGAATTAAAAAAGAAAAAAACCGATATCACGACTATCTTGGTCGATGTTATGCGTAAAAATGAGGTGGATTCATTTGACATGAAAGATAATTCGCTTTTGTATAAAAAACAAACGATTCGCCAACCTATCAATAAAAAAATGCTTTTAAATGCTCTTCAAAAAATGTACAAGGAAGAAGAAGTGGATAAGATTGTGGAATGCGTTTTAGAACAACGCGGTGTAAAAATAAAAGAAACGATTACTAGAAAATGATGTTTTATAAAAAATTGAAAATTATTAACAAATAATTATTTTTAAAAAAGATGTTGTCAACTTTGATTGTTATCGCGTTCGTGTGCTGTTCAGCAGACCAAGCTTTTGTGCAAGATGTTGTTTTTAACATTTTGGAAACAATCGACGAAGGTGTGGAAAATTCGCGTAAAGTAGGACATTACCAAATGTTTATCCAGTGGCAAGATAAGAAATCAAGATTAGCAGAATGCAACTGCCGTGGAGAAGATGTACGGCAATATACGGATGACGTGACAAAATGGGGCCCGGATGTCTTTGTGTTTCCTACAGCAAGCAATTCAGAAGTTCCGGATTTTGAGTTGAATAAAGAAAGGATACTTGTGCACATCCTGAAAGAATTGGTCGATATGTATTCGGGAATGAATATCGAATTAAATGGCAATAGTTGTTGTCATCTTTATAGTATTTATTGGTAATTTAAATGTTTCATTAATATTATATTTAATTAATATATGGAAAAAAAACACTCGTCAAGTAAAGCGGTTCCTTCAGGTAAAGCGGTTCCTTCAGACGAAATCGGAGTTAATGTTTGTTGTAAATATGAAAATAATACGGATTCGGCCTTTTGTAACAGAACTACATTTGACCGTCTTGAAATAACAAAAACAGATAATATTGCTCATTCTTTTATTCTAACTACTATAAAAGGTAGAGATATAAGAGTAGATTTAAAATATCATGCATATAAACATGCACCAAATTTAGGATTAAAATGTTACGATAATTCCGGGATTGAAGCATTTTGTAAAAAATATTTGAAGGAATTTGAAATAGTAAAAATAAGTAAAGATGGAATTGATTTGACAGATGACTTTCCGACTTTAGTAAATTTAGATTTAAAGGAATTTATAAGTAACAAGTTACTTAGTAGGATGACTGATAAAACTATAGAGGCAACGGGTGTATTTTTTATTGATAAAAAAGTACATGATTATAAAGTACTATTTAAAATTAAAATTGAACGTAATATAATTATCGAGATATTCACTATATACAGAACAGATATAAGACATGGTTTGGATTATATTATTACATATGGTTTGAATAATGCAGGTTTTATGGAAGATATACTTCCAGGTAAAAAGTTTGACTATCATGCAGAAGGATTCGTAGAAAACCAATTATTGGATGAATTGGCTGAGTCGAGAGAAATTATAAAAAAATTCAAAAGTAAATGTAGTGGTATTATAGACTCTTTAGTTGAAAATGATAATGTTACAATAGATTTATTGATTGTTTCTGGCGATTTAAATAAACCATTGCTTATTACTACACGAAAAGGAAGAACTACAAAAAAATATATTGCAACAAGAGTAAAGCCACCAGAGTGTTTTGGAGAAAATGATAAAAATATTTGGTGGTTTAAAGCTATAACATTGAAAACTAAAAAAGATTTAGATGACATTTATGCAATATTAACTTCAGACAATGACGTGAAAAAAAATGATGATATAAAAGAGTTATTAAGAGGTTCAAAAAGGTTTTTGTTTGTTAACAATTCAAGTTTTTTTCGCAGTGAAGACATTTCTGATAGACATTTTTTTAAATTAAACGGAAATCCTTCTATTCATGAACAAATACATAATATAAATACAGCGCCACAACCAATAAGCTTATCCGAATTCAGAAAGATGTCTCCTAGCACAGAGTCAACAACTGAAAAACATGCAACGTCTGAATCATCTAAAGGTGAAAAACATGCAACGTCTGAATCATCTAAAGGTGAAAAACATGCAACGTCTGAATCATCTAAAGGTGAAAAACATTTTCGAGACAGGTCTGGCGTTGTTCGAGACAGACCTGGTGATGTTCGTGTAGGATTGGGTGAATTTACCTACAAAGATGAAAGTGAATCATATAAAGGTAAAAGTGAAAAACATGTAAATGTTCGAGACAGGTCTAAATCATCTGAACGTCATCGTGAAACATATGAACGTAAAAGTGAAAAAAAAGTTGCGAGTGAATCATCTCAAAATAAAAAGGACGAAAGGACTAAACGTAATCGTGATGATGAAAATAATAATTCTAATAAACGTTATAGAAGTAGAGGTGGAAATGCGAAACGCACAAAAAAATTGAATTTTATTCGTCGAACAAAAAAAACTAAAAATGGAAGAAATTGACTTGTACGAATTAAAAGACTGGGGGATGCCTGATTGGATTGATGGCAACGGAGACTTTCCTGTGGGGTGTAGTAACTTATTCATAGATTTATCGCATAATACACATCCAATGGCGTCAAACATTCTTTATGCCAACTTTGAACTACTGGATAATTCATTTGCTTCGTGGTTTCATTTGCATAGCGATACATTATTTTTGTACGAAAAACTGATGGACAAATTCAAAAATGGAATCTTGTATAATCATCATAATGCAATCAAATATTTTCATATCAATCGACACAATGGAACATTGGTTGAAGGAAAATTAGGGTACCAATGTAAAGTTTCTCATATTTGTGAAACGGACCCAATGAGCAAAATCATGTTTCTTTGCGAAGACTTGAATTGGCACTCTTTGGCAGAAAACCCAAATAAATGTGTGATTGACTTTCTAAAACAACACCGCGAAAGAATCAATTGGGCAAAATTATCGGAAAATTCATCTGATGCAGCAGTTGAATTTTTATTGGAAGAAAGAAGAAATATCGTTTGGTGGAATGCTTCCAGTAATACACATGAAAAAATACTCGCGCTTTTCGAAGAAGAAAAAGAAAATTTGTCAGATTACAGGCTGTCAAAAAATCAATCGGATATAGCCGTTTTATATTTACTGAGTTCAGAACATCACAAAATTCAATGGATTTCGTTTTGCAAAAACCCGAATGACCATGCCATTAATCATATCATTTCTATTATCTCGGAAAATAGAAATGATAAACGAATCTATTGGGCATCGTTGTGTGAAAATCAAAACCCCCGAGTAGTGGATATTTTGTGCAACAATAAAGACAAGATAGTGTGGGCGAGCTTTTTGAAGAATCCGAATTGTTTCAAGTATAATTATGAAATGATGCGCCAACGATGTTTGTTGATAAAGGAAGAAATAGAGGCCATTTTTCTGAGACCAGAGAATATAATGGCGTTAATTGAAAGAGAGCGGAATGGAGATGAAAACGATTTTGAAGTCATGTCACGATTGAATTAGATTTTGCCTCTTTTGCTTGAGCTTTTGCCTGCTTTGCTTCAGCCTTTGCTTCAGCCTTTGCTTCAGCCTTTGCTTCAGCCTTTGCTTCAGCCTTTGCTTCAGCCTTTGCTTCAGCTTTTGCCTGCTTTGCTTTAGCTTTTGCCTGTTCTTTTGCTTGTTTCGCCTGAGCTTTTGCCTCTTCTTTTGCTTGTTTTGCTTCAGCTTTTATTTTGAGTTTTGTATCAATTTCTTCTTTCTTTATTTCTTCCCATAAATTGTAAGGAATATCTTCCATGGTTGTTTCAGGGTATTTTAATAAATAATTATGTAGTTTAATATGTCTCATTAATTGTGTTTTTGGTATTTTCATATGAAAACAACATACATTTTCATTTAATCGATTTAAAAAAGTAACTTGTTTTTTATTACACGATGGCAATGCACATTTTCCACTTTTAAAATTTTGCAAACAATCTACTGTCGGTACTATATTCGGGTCTATTTCATAATCTTTATTTATAGTTGTAACACGAAAAATTTTATTTCGTTCCGGTAATAACCCTTGTTGTGTTTTACGACAGTAAGGACATTTTATTTCATTGTCCTTTAAATGAATGTCATTTTTAAATTTTGGATTTATTTTTTGATTATAAACTTCTTTAAATAACGAATCGTAATTATATGAATGATTGCATTTTAGTTTACACTCGTCGATAATTGGATTGCCTGTAATCAAACACAATGCTGACGATGATTCAATGTTTTTTTGTAATTCTTTTTTAAAATCAAAATCATCCTCAAAAACAAAATTCATTAACCTTTTTAAGGGTAACCTTTTATATTTTTTTCTATCAACATAATATGGTTTCAATCAATATATGGGGTCCGTCGTGTTGGACATTTTTTCATACGATTATTGCAAAAATCAAACCTGAAGATTTTACAAAAGTTCGAGACGGACTTTTACATAATTTACGTATCATATCTCAAAATCTTCCATGCCCTTATTGTAGCATGCATGCCAAATCCTTTTTTCAGCGTCAAAAAAACCTGTCATTTAATACAAAAGAAGAAATGGCAAATTTTTTTTGGTTTTTTCATAATCATGTAAATGCATTGAAAAAAAAAACTCAATTTCCTGAATCTGACTTGTCGATATATCACAATAAAAATCTAAGAGATGTTTATTCGCAATTTATAAATCATTATACATCAAAAGATAACGGATTAAAAATGTTGAGTGAAACAATGTACCGTAAAAATGTTGCAAAGGGGGTTCATCAATGGATGAGAATAAATAACAAATCATTTATGATTTAGTTTTTGTTACGAGCTCACCATTTTTATAGACTGAACAAACCATTTTTTGTTTAGAAGGCATAGAGCAATATTCTCTATCGGAAGAAACAGAAGAAACAAATAAATATCCTGGTTTAGCCTTTAATAATATAAATACAGATAGTAATAAATAAATACTTGCAACTCCAGAAATAATTGCAAAAATAATATCACCCAATAACATTTCAATTGTATAACAATTAAATTTTAATGCAATATTAATTAATGCATATATCCCTAAAATGATTAAAACAAAAGGATTATACCCTTCTTGTATCATAGGAATAAAAGCATAAGTTAAAGAAAAAACGGCGACAAAAATATCAACGGATGGCGAAGAACCTAATAAAGGTAACGTATTTAAACACCCGGGTTTTTTTAATTTTAATGAAAAATCATCTTTTTTCATAAATTGTTTGAATATGAGAGTTCGAATAGAGACAAATAAAATTAATAATATTATATATACTATACCCACTTCCTTTGGTTGATTTATTTGACACAGTGAATAAATTAAAATGGCAATAGGAACAACCATGGCTGAAGTGGACTGAGTTCCTTTTTCTAATGCAGTTCCATCTGGCACGGCTTCTACATTTATGGGCACTGCTTGTACTGGTTCTTGCATATATTAAATAGATATAAATATAAAAAAATATAAATTAAAAATGGGGATACCAAGTTATTATTCGTATTTGATAAAACATCACCCCAAAATATTAGAGATTTTTTTAAAAGCGCCTAAACCTGACCATTTTTATCTGGATGCAAATTCCATCATTTATGATGTTGTTAATAAATACAAGTTTAAAAAAAATAATGAAATTATTCTTCAAGTAATTGAAGAAATAGAGAAATATATTGCGCTCATTTTACCAAAACAAACAACCACGATTGCTTTCGATGGTTGTGCACCTCGTGCTAAAATAAAACAGCAACGCGAAAGACGTTTTAAATCTTATTATTTAAATCGGGCCCAAACTCGTATTTTAAAAAAAGCGCCACTGGAATGGAATACTGCAAATATTACTCCTGGCACAGAGTTTATGAAATTATTAACAACCATGTTGAAATCTCATTTTGTGGAAGCACAATACAATCTTTTGGTTGATTGTCCTGGAGAAGGTGAACACAAAATTTTTCAAATCATCAGGGATGGAAATCCAAATGAGACACACGTTATTTATGGGTTAGATTCTGATTTAATCATGATTTCCATGATGCATATTGAGTTGGCAAATATTTTTTTATTTCGCGAAACTCCCGAATATATTAAACAATTTCATTCTTCCTTTGACGAAAAAGCAAACTATTTATTAAATGTTTCGACGCTTTCTAACATTATTGAAACTGAAATGAACGGTTCTATTCATGATTATGTATTCATTTCATTTTTAATGGGAAATGATTTTATGCCACATTTTCCGGCATTGAATATTCGAACTGGTGGAATCGATAAAATAATAGATGCGTATAAACGAGTTAATAAAAAAATGATTGATATTCATCGAGAAACAAAACAAATTACGATTCATTGGAAACATTTTTACGACTTTCTTCGAATATTATCTTTACAGGAAGAAACATTTATTCAATCAGAATTTACAAGTCGTTCGCGCACATGGAAGTTGCCAAATACACCCGAGGGTATCTTTCGAAAAGTAGAAAATTTACCAATGATTGAACGAGAAACCGAAAAATATATCAACCCTTTGTCAAAAGGGTGGGACGTCCGTTATTATGAGATGTTGGGAAATACCGATTATACAAATTATATGGATGGATTAGTTTGGAACATGACATATTATACATTTGGATGCATGGATTGGGATTGGAGTTATTTGTACCATTATCCTCCTTTATTAAAAGATTTGGTGAAACAAATTCCGGATGAATCACAAACCATTCATTATGTCGAATCCAAAAGTACAATTACTGAGTTAGAACAATTGTGTCTTGTTCTTCCTAAAAATGCATTGTTTCTCGTTCCAGAAATACGAGAACAATTAAATCCCGCGTGGTATGTGGATGATTGCACGTTTACATGGGCTTTTTGCAAATATTTTTGGGAATGTCATCCCGATTTACCAACCATTGATATTGCAGAGTTGAAAGAAATATGTCAAAATTCTCAAAACAAATAAAATATAAAGTTATATGTCAAAAAAATCTCGTTTGAAAACTTTTGATAAAACCCAAAAATATAGGCGTAAATCACAAAAAAATTGAAAAATGTTTCAATAAAAATAGATTTAAAAATGATTGAAACTTCTGAAGAAATCTCGCGTGTTGTTGTTGATTCTGGTATTATCGTTGTTCGACGAAAGCTTTTTGTTTCTAAAAACATACATAACTTTGTTGACATTTTACTTGGTCTGAGCTGCTCATCACATGTGCCCGAAGAAGAATTGGTGCAAGAATTCACTGTACAACGGGTTGGATTAAAAATTAAAGGATTGCAAATCGCATCAAAACTTATTTTTGATAATCCATATGCTATCAAATCGACGCTTCTTTCTAAATTATACATGGATATTGATGATTGGATAATCATTGGCGAGGATATATTTCTGGCAACAAATGAACCAATTCTTTGGGATTATATACAACTATTGAACGAAACCAAAAAGAAGCTCGAAGAATTTTACCTTTGCAACCCATATCGCACACTTGAACTCTCTGATGACATTTCCGAAAGAATTCTTACGGCGGAAGCCTGCCTGACACCCCCCTTTTTACCATATATTACGAGAGAATTGGCGACGCCTCAATGGATGGTTCCGCGAACTGTGCGAACATTGAAGGACGCTTGTCGGATTTATCAGACTCGCGAGTTTATCAAGAAAGAAGGGATGGAATTGTTTTTGTTGTTGGCATGTGACCGAAGAATCCCCTTGATTTTGTGGAAAATGGTTGCGCATTACGCAGTTGATATCACCAAGATACGATTTCAATGGTTTGAAGTTGTCACTGAAAAAATGCTAAAAAATCGCTACGAATATTTGAAAGGAGTTCAAATAGATATGGGTTCGCTTGTACCGAGTCTCATATTAACCGTTTAATTTCTTCACACATAGTATGGACTTTATCATTATTGGAAGCGGAATGGCCGGACTATATGCGGCTTATAAAATTAAAAAAAAGACAAACTCCTTTTTAATACTTGAAAAAAATACAAAAATGGGGGGACGTGCCGGCAATGAAATGTTTTGTGGTGTAGAGGTTGTGACCGGTGCAGGAATTGGTAGAAAACGTGACAAGTTGTTATACAAACTTCTTAGAGAACTAGGTTTAGAGACAAAAGAATTTACATCTACACAACATTATTCTTCCTTGATTCAACCTGAAAATATTGATGAAATGATTAAAAAATTAAAAAAGAATTTACATGGAACACATACATTTAAAGAATTTGCAACAAAAGTGTTGGGACCCAAAAAGTATCAACATTTTTTAACTATTTCTGGTTATTCTGATTTTGAAAAAGAAGATGCACACGATACTCTTTATAACTATGGTCTGGAAGATAATTTTCATCCAGTGAAAGCATTTCATGTTCCATGGAAAGAAATGGTGACGAAATTATATGAATATATCGGACCATCGCATTTCCACTTTTCGAGTAATGTGTTAAAAATACGTAAAATACAAGACTATTTTAGAATTGAAACGGAAGATACCTTTTATCTTTGTAAAAAAGTGATTGTTGCCACGACAATTGAATCGCTGCGTCGTTTGTTTCCAACCATGTATCGTGAAATCGAAGGCCAACCCTTTTTACGTTTATACGGCAAGTTTTCGAAAAAATCATTACCCATCTTAAAAAAATATGTACATGGTTACACTATTGTTCCAGGGCCATTACAAAAAATTATTCCCATGAATGAAGAAAAAGGGGTATATATGATTGCTTATAATGATAATAAAAATACAAAACTTCTTTTACCATTTCTTGAAAATACGCGTGAAAATCGTGCATTTTTTTGCGAATTAATTGAAACTGCGCTCGATATGCCCAAAGATTCTATTGAATTATTATCTATAAAAGCATATTACTGGTCCATTGGCACACATTATTACAAACCTCACACAGATGAAATTATATATAAATCACAACATCCCGAAAAAGATATTTTAGTAGTAGGCGAGGTTGTTTCACACGACCAAGGATGGACAGAGGGTGCATTAGACAGTGTAGAACGTGTGAAACAATGGTTTTGAATTTAATTTTGCGAACTATCACAAGTTTTTTCCAATACATCTATTCTTTCTTTCATTGAAAGAATATCCGACCAATGCACGGTCACTTTTTTCATTGCAGTCTCGAGTTCGTTCATTCGTGACATTACTGCTCCAAAGTTTCTGTCATATTCTTTATTTTTACCATAAATATCGATTGCCATTCTTTTTATTTCCGCGGCCTCGCTCGTATTCTTTTCAACTTCGTCTAAAACGTCTATTACCCTTAGACGAATTACATCTAATCCGTTTTCTGTACTTTGATTCTCCTTGTTAAGATCATCGATCCTATTGCCCAACATGTTGTTTTCTTGCTTGTATTTCATCAGCGTCATATGCGTTCCAATAATATCCTTGTTGCATTCGGAGAGCCTCGGCTCTGTTCTTGCTTGAAAGTCTTCCATTTTTCTTATTTGTTCGCACAACGTGTCTATAATTCTTCCTTTCATCTCGAGAGAACGTTCTAAATCGGCAATCCGTTTTTCGAATCCTCTTTCGCGTGATTCTGCGTCCTCTTTTTCGAGCTCCATTTTTTTCAAGCGGCTTTCCATATTTGTCAATATATCGCCCACAACCTTAAATCCCACTCCTGAATCACCTCTTTTGGGAATCAAAAGGTCGTTGATTTCTGACATTTTTTACATACAGTATATAATTTATTTAAATTCAATTTTTTTAAAAGAATACTATATGTTTCCAATTGTTTTATTATTATTGGATGGAATTTATTTGTACATGACAAAAAATTATACAACAAGAGTACTAAACATTAAAAAAATTAATTATTTTGCAATGGCTATTTGTTATCTGTTTGTTTTATCTGCGTATTATTTTTTGGTATATCTTCCACGAAAAAGCGCAAAATATGCATTTGTTGTTGGATTTCTGATAAATGGAATTTACGAAACAACAAATTGGACTATTTTTGAAAATTGGCCATTGCCTTTAGTGATTATGGATACTTTATGGGGTGGTATTTTATTTTATTTAGTTACTATATCTAGAAATATATTTTAATACATCCGCTTTGCAAACGGACGACTTCTAAAAACTATGAGCACGACTTCTTCGTTTTGTTTTTATAGGAGACGCCGATTTTACACCACTTTTTCTTGAATACGGTTGTAAATTGCTTTTTTTTATCCATTCATTAAATGGAAAAATATTGTCAAATCTATCACCGAGATAACTATAATCAGTTGAGCAATGATTATTATCAAATTCGTCTTGTGTACATTGTTTGTAACCACGAGAAGCATGATAGCCATTACTATAATCAAATAATTTGCATATAAATGCTCCACATGGTATATATTTCGTATAAACACCAAAACAATTAACTGTACTATCTTCGGTTGTTAAAAAAAATGGCATAATATGTAAGTCTTTCTCACAAATTCTAGCTATATTTGATGTAGAATTTCGAAATCTTCTGTTGGTTGGTATTTGTGTCATTTTTACGATACATGCATATAATATTACAATGCTACCATCTTTTATATTTTGCAATGGAAATTTCATGATATCCCCACGAATAGTTATTCTTTCTTGAAATACTTTATCATAGGGTGCAACTATTTCTACATAATCATAAAGTAATTCATATTCTTGTTTTAATTTTTTTGCAAATTCTTTAATAACAACATCGGGTCTTCGTTTTCTAGGTGTAATGGTTTCAATCTCACCACATTCCATAATTTGTTGCAAAAGAATAAATGGATAAAGTTGTATTTGTCTGCTAGGGTCATCAATTATCTCAAAAACCCTGTCATTTTGTTCCAATGTTAGTCTTCTAACACTATCATGAGGGTCATATGGCCTATTTGGAACAAAAGAAGTTTTGGGATACTTTAAATTTTTAAGGTCATCAAAGTGGGAATTAATAAAAGATTGAAGTTCAATGTATATGCATGTTTGTTGTACATAATCATAATAAAAATAATCTCCGGGTGGTCTTGTTTCACGTTCAATGGCTGGAATATGTGCTCCTTTGTAATAAAAATTATTCGTTTTAGCTAATAAACGCCATAACCCTAATTCGCTCGTTGAAGGATAAACCCAAAAATTAACTAATTCTTTTGTAGTTTGATTTTCGGAAGAAATAAATACATACCAACGAGAATTGGTTGTATCAATTTCGTTTTTTCCTAAAAGAACGAATTTAAAATTATCGATAATAATAGAAGGAAACGATGTACTTTGCATATATTACAATAATAAAAACAATTATATAAAAGTATTAATGTGGAAGCTACTCTTTTTTTTGTGTGTTAAAAAATCTGAAATACATCCGCGAAAACTTTATGAAAAGATGGTACTATTGAAACAATTGGAATATCCAGGAATACAAAGTTATTACAAGATGAAAATATTGGAAGAAAATAAACACATGTTTTCTTCCAATGATACTTTATTTTTGGATTGGAATTTTAATTTTGAATAAAAAAAAGAGTTGTGTTAGTATCATTCAATTTAAATTAAAATAATTCTCTTACCTTTATCTCCATTTCTCTCCTTTTATTTTGTCGCCTCCTATTTTTTATTTAGCTTTGACCTCTGCTCTCTTTGCCTCCTATTTTTCTATTTCTTAGCTTCCTTCCTGGCTTTGGCCTCTGCTCGTTTAGCTTCAAGCTCTAAACGCTTAGCTTCCTTCTTGGCTTCCATTTCTGCTCGCTTAGCTTCCTTCTTGGCTTCCATTTCTGCTCGCTTAGATTCCTTCTTGGCTTCCATTTCTGCGCGCTTTGCCTCCTTTTTCGCTTCTGCTTCAGCGCGCTTTGCCTCCTTTTTCGCTTCTGCTTCAGCGCGCTTTGCTCCTCCTTTTGCTCGATTTTCTTTGGGAGGGACTCCATTTTTTCCAGTAAATTTTGCACAACCAGTCGAATGCCTCAATGTTGGAACAATTTTCTTTAACCAATCAAATCCGACTGCTTTTTCTGACATCATATACATATCTCCATCATGCAAATCCAATTTTATTGGCTCGCCAATAGGCATCGAACGTTGGAACCATTGGAAAAATAATGGCATCGATTCTCCCATTCTCACCGCAAACACCTTTTTTCTTTCTGCATCACCATGATACCCTATTCCGCACTTGGACAAATCGTAATAATAATTTGCCTCGCCATTTAACAATACGTCTTCAGTCCATTCCGAAATTACTTGCCGAATTCGCGCCATTTTCGGAATATGCTCCCATGCAACAATTCTGCCTTTACCATCTTCATAATCCGGCTCTTGGTCTTCATCCGCAAAACACAAATTCCATCTTGCCACTTTATTGACCACTTTTCCCTTCATAAAAGCCTTTTTGTCCATTGTTAATGCGTCATTTTCTTCGATAAGACCATCTGTTTCTTCTCCTAAAATAAATTGCGCGCCTCTTCGAATTATCAATACTTTGGCCGCTTCGAATTCCAAAACTTTTTCTTCGTCATCTGCTTCAAACTCTGAACCAATATTCAAATCGACCATTTCTGTAACCAATCCCATCATACGCAATTTAGACTGCACTCGTTCTAATTGCCTGATTGAATATCCATTTTCATGGAGAGTTCCAATCTTTTGCATTTTTGCGTGATTTTCTGCCACATCGCCATATGTAATCGTGTAAACTTTGTTTGCCATTTGATGGTTGCCTTTTGTTATCTGCTTTCTCAATTTTGTAAAAAAAAGTTTCAATTTTTTTGGGGGTCGGACTGAAATAATTTTTATAGAACAGTATATTTTCTTTTGTAATAGATAATATTTAAAATGATAGTTTTTTATTCTACAATAATAAGAGGTTTTTTGTCTTTTTTAATCTTTTTAACCTTTGTTTTTAGTTCAATAATAACTTCTTCAACAGATACTAATACATTTTGAACTTCATCAATAGGTTCAGTATTTACTGAACTTGTATCACTTTGTTCTTCTATTTGAACTTGTGCTTGTACAATACCTGTAATAAATTGTTGTGCTTGTTTTTTATTATTTTCAATCTCTTTTTTTAATTGTTTGATGAGTGTATCATTATATTCACAATACTCAACAATTTCTTTTTGGCGTTCAAGTGAAGGAATATGAATTTTAAACTCTTTAAACCTATTCATATTTATATGGCCATTTTTTCAATAGGAACTTCAAACACCGCTTCAAAATATCCCCGTTTAATCTCACCAGTAGCATATATTGAATCTCTTTCGGGAATATTACTTGCCTTGCCCATCTTACATGCATCATCATATGATGGATGATTTCTGATATAAATATGCCCGATAGTTTGTTTAAAGTTCATATGATAATTAAAATTATCTAATAAAATTATGAAAATTAAAATCAATTATTTTAAAGAAACTTAACTCAAGACTTTGTATTGCATAAAGTTAAAACGAATACAATAAAAATGTCAAAATGTATAATGCTAAAATTAAAATAAAAAGTTTTAGATTTGTTGAAAGTTTTTTCATTAAAAACATTATCAATATACTTGAAATGATTAACAATGAGTCGGTAAGAATAATGTAAAATCCATGTTCTTTAGCATATAACTTGAATATAGTTAAAATAGGACTTTTAGAATCAGAGTAAGAAATAAAATAACCAAAAAGAAGGTCGTGAATAATTTGTATAAAAACAGCTAAAAAAATAAATGAAATAAGGTTGAATTTTGTAAAAATAAATGGATATATAAAATACGCAATAATAATAACCAACATAATAACAGTAACATCGGCCAATACAGCACCTAAACCAAATTTTCTATACCATTCAACAAGATATTTTGATTTAAAAATGCCTTGTAAAAAAAGAATCATAACAACCATGTCTGTTATCAATGTACCAATGATTAAACTGAGATAATCCATAATATATTCTTTTTTTTAAAATAGTATATTATGCAATATGAATCTTTAACGAATGGTTTTCAGGTTATTTATGAAAAACCTCCTTGTTCTATACCGATAACATCTATCTATGTCGTATGTAAAATTTCAGCTATTCATGAACCTAAACATTTAAGAGGCATTAGTCATTTAATTGAACACATGAGTTTTAAAGGAACTACACGCACCCCAGATACGCAAAAATTTCTCGAACAATTCAATACATTGGGGGTTGAATTTAATGCTACAACATTTCATGAATGTGTTCGTTTCGAAGTAAAATGTCCAGATAGTCATGTAGAAAAATGTATCAAATTACTTTCAGAATCTATTTTATCATGTGAGTTTAGTTTAAAAAATTTTAAAAAGGAAGAAAATGTTGTTGATGAGGAAAATCGCAGAGCTGATGACAACCCAGAATATGTTGTTGCGATTGCTAATTATGAACTTGTTTTTGATGACACTCAATTTCAATTTCCAGTAGACCATTCAAGATACCATACAACAAAATTTAATTATAAAGAAGTTTACGATTATTACAAAAAAACATATATACCATCCAATTTATTTCTAAGTATAACGACCAATATAAGTTTTGAAAATATACTAAAGTATATTAAAAAATCACAATTTTCCAAGGGTGTTTCACACCCACCTGTTGCAATGAACTATATTCCACAAAGAGATGGGTTTGAATATCAAATTATCCATAAAAAAACATTCAAAACTATTTTTCTGAATGTTTCTTTTAAAACGTGTGATTATTACAATGAAGATAGATTTATGTTAAATTTATTATCAACGGTCTTAGGGGATGGTCTGAACGGAAGGTTAGTTGATATACTAAGACAAAAACACGGTTTAGTATATTATGCAAACGCATGGAACGATTATAATTTTTGCGGAGGAACCTTTACCATTTCTACACAATGCGACCCAAATTCTTTAATGAAAAAAAATGGTGTATTACCTTTATTAATACACGAGCTAAAAAAATTGAAAGAGGGTATAACACAAAAAGAATTGACAATCGCAAAAATTAAAACCAAAGAAAGAGATGTATTTGATTTAGAAAATTCAAATACTTTAACAGCGTATAATGCATGGCAATTACTATACAAACCTTTTTCTCAAATAATTCCATATTCTAAAGTTTATGAAACGAATATTGAAAATATAACACTTTCAGACATGAAAGCATGTATAAAAAAATATTTTTGTTTTGAGAGAATGTGTTTGATAGTTGTTGGAAGCAATATTCCTTCTACAGATTCGTTACTATACGAATGTTGTAAACTATAGTTTAAAGAAATATTCACAATCGTCTTGAATTATTTCTTCATATTTAAAATGATTCGCATCCAAATATTCTTTGACTTCGCCATCATATTTATTTAAAAAAATATTTACATCTCTTGTTAAAACCCAAAGAGAAATACCAGACGGTGTCGTGATTATACTATACTGATACTGTTTATTGACTATTTCGCCCAATTTTACAACCCAATACGGGGAGTCTATTGGAACTCCGTCTAAATGTACAGTTAACCGTCCCGGATTACTTGTATTTGTATAATATCCATATCCTGATATCTGTTCTAGCTCATCGATGGAATTTAGTTGAGAATTGACAACACTTACAGACTCATTTTGCAATAAACCATATTGTGCTGTTATACATCTTCCATATCCTTGAAAAATGACATTTGTAGGAGCGCCATAAACTTGATACCATTTGCCCAAATATTTATTTATATCTAATGCATTTACCGTTTCAATACCTCTTAAATTAATTTGACAAGTAGAAATTTGTGTGAATAGAAATAGGAAAAGAAAACGGAGCATTATTTATATTATACCTTATTATTTAAATGGATTTAAAAATATTAATAATAAAAAAAATTAACTAATAATTGGTATGAATATGTAATGGAAGATTGGACGTATTTGTTATACACTATTAATTTTTTTGTTTCTTTAACCACTGACAACACTTTATGGAAAGTGTTAAATTTTTTATTAATCATAACGAGTTGTGTGTGTGATATGGGAGGCTATTTTTTATTACTAGATTATTTGTGCATCTTTTTTATCTCGTTATGTTTTCTTAATCGTTTGTATTTAAATACAATCTTTGTCATCGCTATGATGTTCGATACTATTATCCAAATATTTATTTAACATTTATATGGCGATTTTGTACAATGTTGATTATGGTAACTGCCAGCTATAATCTAGAACATGGAAGCTGATTCACGACATTCATACGACATTATAATATGTTCGTGCATATTTGTCTCATCAATATCAAAAATTTCATCATACTTTTTAGGCGTCCATTGAAATCCAAGATGTTCATAAAACGATACTGCACTTTCAACCGAATCGAGTATGATTGTCAAATTTTTGTACTTTTTCTTTAACAAATCTATAAATTCATTGATAAAAATAGAAGCATATCCTACTTTTCTAAATCTATATTGGGTAGCAATAAACATAATGTAAACATTGGTTCCGGTATCACCTTCTTCTACTTTGTAAATTAATCCGCATGGACAATTTTCAATTCCGGTGAATGTATTATCAATAGAATATAAAATAACCTCGTGTTCCGTTGCAAACAATTCGTAAATGTATTTTTCGTTTATTTTTTTTGCCATTCCGCAAAAAACATTCATCACTTTTGCCCAATCCACGCCGTTTTCAACGAGTGTCTTTTCAAGTATCAACATTTTTTACTATTTTTTATTTTCAAAAAAAATTCAATTTTTTGAAATTTTTGAACGTTTTAACTTTAGACGTTCCTTGTTTTTTTGATAATATTCTTTGTTGTAATTTTTGACATCGTCTTGTTTTTCGTTTTGATAACGAATTTGATATTCGGTACGCTTTTCTTTGTTGGATTCATAATATTCTTTTTGTCGCGAAATAATCGTTTCCTTGTTTTTTAAATAATATAACCTACGCTTTTCCTTTTTCTCAACTTTGGAAATAATGTCATTTAAACAGTCAACAACGGCGTTCATTTTTTCCATCTACAATTTGTATATTATTAAATCAATTTTTTTGTATCGAAAACAATTAAATTTTTATTTGTTAAAAGTATGGAGGATGTTATGGAACCTGAAGATAGACGAGGAGATGATTCACCATTTCTAGAAAACGAAATTACATCGTCTATTGTTCCTTCCAAACATGTATTTTATGTTCTTGGGGCCAGAATGGATTATTTGCTACCCATTTTGCCATATTCGAAATTAAAAACGGAAATGAAAGGAATGGAAGATGTATTTCAAGAAATATATAAAACTCCTTTGTCTCAAATACAATATTACGAGGATGTCAAAAAGAAACTAAGTGGTTATACATTAAAGTTTATAAAACGATATCTTGCATTAGAAGAACAAGAAGAATTGTATAATTCGATTAAAAAAATAGATATTCCATATGAAAATATCCATATAAAATGTTATAAACAATCATATATTAATATAGTAAAATCATATATTGGATTCACACCATTAAAAGTAAATCGGTTTAAAAATTCTGAAATAACAGAATCGTTATATGAAGAAATTTTGGTTCTTAGTGCAGAATCAAAAGTGATAGTAATTGGACATTCATATGGCGGAGCCATAATAAATCGAGTAGCATTATTAATGCATCAACGATTACCAATCCCTCCAACAAATGTATATTTTTTGGGATTTGGTAGTATTTATATCCCTAGAAAAAGATATGAACCATTTAATGTTAATTTAATAAATTATTTATCTCTGGGTGATGTCGCAATGAAAACAAACTGGCTTCGTGCACCTAAATTTGTAGATTTAAAAGTTGCATTGCTCAATAGAGATTTAACGAAATGGAAAAGGCTGAAAAGTAGATTTTCAGAATCCCTTCCACCAATTATTTGTTCATTTCAAAATAATCAAATAGATGATACAGAAGGCACATTAAGATGGATATGTTTATTTGACAATGATAAACCATTATGTATTGTTAATGGCAAACAACGAAAAATAAGTGCTTTTGATTGGGCAGAACATTATTATGTTAAATTAATGGAATTAATTTTATCATTTAATCAACAATCTGAGAATTTTATTTCAGATATAAAAGATTTTAATGATTACATATTAAGCGATTACGAACCAAATAATTATATACTTCAAACAGGTGGTTTAACAAAACGAAAACGTCACAATAAACGAAAAACAAAAAAGTTAGAACTCGTAAGTTTAGAATAAAGAATGTATTATTTAAAAATATGGAAATTCCGACGTGCATTTTTTTAGTTCCGTATCGTAATAGAGCAGAACAAAAGTTTTTTTTTAGCAATTATATGACACAATTAATGGGTGATAAAAAGTATGAAATTTATTTTGTGCATCAATACGACGAACGTAGTTTTAATCGTGGTGCCATGAAAAACATAGGATTTCTTGCTATAAAAGCAAAATATCCTAATCATTATCAAGATATGAATATTATATTTAATGATGTCGACACTCTACCTTTTAGTAATATTTTTAGTTATGAAACAACACCTGGAATAGTAAAACATTATTATGGGTTCACTCATGCGTTGGGTGGCATTGTTGTTTTTAAAGGGGGTGATTTTGAAAAAATAAATGGGTTTCCAAATTGTTGGGGGTGGGGAGGTGAAGATTCTGGATTACAAAAACGATGTGTTCAACATAATTTAATAATTGATAGAACAGAATTTAAAGAAATTGGAAATCCACAGATATTGCAATTGTTTGATGGGGTAGAACGCATTATCAATAGAAATGATTATATAACAATAAAATATGATATTACTGGAAAAGAAGGATTAATGACAATTTTTAATCCAATATTTACAATTGACAAAACGTCAAAAAATGAAAAAGATAATTTACATGTTGTAGATAATGAAAAAATATTTGTAATAAATGTTCATCATTTTGTATGTGGTATTCAATATAATAAAACCCAATTAACTAGGTATGATATACGTGACCCTAAATATAAATTATTAAATCCTAAAAAACATGTTCGAAATATCGTTTCAACGACAAATGATTGGAAGAATATAAAATACAAACATATCAAGGCAATGTAAAAAATAAAAATCTAATTTAAAATTATGAAAAGAACCAAAACTCGAAGAACTTTTAAAAAACAAACTAGAAAAAATTCGAAAAAGACGATTAAAACTAAAAGGACTAGATTACACGGTGTGTTATTTTAATTTTTGATATCCGAATTTACTTCAGACATTGCTTCAGGCATTGCTTCAGACATTGCTTCAGACATTGCTTCAGGCATTGCTTCAGGCATTGCTTCAGGCATTTCCATTTGATTTATTTTATTCTCTAAAGCTGGTTCAGGGTCGTAAAATAGCCATGAACAGAATATCATAAATCCATAAAACGAAAGATATATACCGATGTCTGGAAATGGAATATATTGTGATTCTAAAATATATTTAATTGCAACAACACAAATCCATACTCCTAAAATAATCGAGAAAATTATTTTGCTCATACATTCTCTTAACATTTAATAAATCTCTCTTCACCACAAAAAAAATCCAAAAAGTAATAAAGAATCTGTCTCAGAATTCGAGGAAGAAATAACCAAAAAAAATTAAACTGATTTCTAAAGAAACCGTTATTGAAAAATAACCATTATCGTAGTATAAAAATACCAGTCATTCCGGGGGGTTTTCCATTTAAATGATTTCTACCGAACCTCAGCCACCAATTGAATTACGTCTTTTACGTGTTTTTGAAAACTTATGTCTTTTATCTAGAGTTAAAAATTTTGGTTCACCAATAAAATTTGTTATGTTTCGTATATTACCAAACAATACTTTTTCAGCATTTGTAGGTTGTTTTGGGGTACGGTGTGTAAAAATTCGTTGGGTACGATCTTCGCCACGACTTTGTTCTCGATAATGTTTTTTTAATGCAGATTTAAGCGTAAGAACACCTGATCGACTGCCAAAGAAATCGCGTTTTCTTTCATCATTAACAAACATCAAATGTTCCATTTTACGATTCTCGTATTCATCTTGTGTTTCGTTTCCTCCTTTAAACAATGGTTTGAACATATCGTCTATGTTACAATGTTGAAATATCCCGGTGTGGGTGACAACATTAGAGACGTCCCAATCCGAAATGTTTCGATTAAAAATACTACATAATCTAAACATATAATTCATATTTTGTACATTTGATGTATCAAAATCAAGTATCCCATTAAATGATGAACAATTATAAAACATATTTGACATATTGATGACACTACTTGTATCTAAATCAATGATATTATTAAATCGAACACATTCTGAAAACATAAAAGACATATTCGTGACAGAAACAGTATCAAATGAGACAGGTTGATTAAAATTAGTACAATTTTGAAACATGGATTCCATATTTGTCAGCGATGATACATTTTTAAATATAACAGGTTCATTCAATGATGAACACCATCGAAACATTGCTTCCATTGTTTCTACCAACGATGTTTGAAAAGAAACAGGATGATTAAAATTTTCACATTGACAAAACATTTCTTTCATATTTGTTACATTTTTTGTATTGAAATTTACGGGATGATTAAATCTATTACAACCCCAAAACATTTCTTCCATGTTTGTTACACTTATCGTGTTTAATTCTACGGGACTATTAAATCTAAAACAGCCTGAAAACATATGTGACATGTCTGATACTCTAGGAGTCTTTAAAATAACGGGTTTATTAAAATTTGTACAATTGTGAAACATATATGACATATTTGTTACCTTTTTTGTATTCCAACCAGTAATGTCTGAATCAAACTCTGGAGTTATTTGAAACAAACTTTCCATATTCGTAACATTTGAAACATTCCATGTACCTATATTGTCTAATTTTTCTTCATTTACAATTTCAAATAACGAAAAATCAGGGTTTCCAACAATTCTATGCCCCCTTTTCATCTCATGAAAAACAATAGCCGTTTTTAATGTATTATTGTTTAGATTATTTAGGTCTATTATTAATTCCATAATATAGAGTAATATAATATTTATGGGCTTCAAAATAAATTTTACTTTGAAACTTATTTTTAATAAATTGTCGAAATTTAACCAAAAACTTCCAAAAAAAAATATTTTTCTAATGTATGAGTTTGCACGATACGTTTTTTGGTCCGCTGAATAAGAATTTCTGCGTTATTTTTTACGTTTTTACGGTGATTAGTTTTATTTTTATTTGTTGGGCGTTGGTAGGAGGTATTGTCGTGTTTCTCAAAAAACCTAAATTGTTCGATTTTAAAAATACCATTGTTTCATTGCTGGCGTTGTTTAATCT
>Ga0247831_1000165_pt1 | contig 146704 bp, 107 predicted proteins | sample LaCruzMarch2015__9_FD_192406 | JGI IMG/M metagenome (GOLD analysis project Ga0247831, IMG submission 192406) | Freshwater microbial communities from meromictic Lake La Cruz, Castile-La Mancha, Spain - LaCruzMarch2015_1m | ecosystem: Environmental > Aquatic > Freshwater > Lake | place: Spain... | reverse complement strand
AGCGCCGAGGCGCGCACACAGGAGGCGTTAGATGAGGCCATCAGCCTGGCCTTCTCCAAGGTCACTGCCAAGGATGCCGCTGGATGGTTCGCTTCGTGTGGCTATAGTATTATTTAATATGCTCTAAAAGTGAGCGAAGGTGACACCCTGCACCTTGTTTATGGAACAGATGGGACATTGGAACTTAACAGACCTTCTCCGCAGTTTACCCATCAAATGAAAGAGGGCCAAAGCATCATGGAGCAGTATTCCTCGACACTCAAAAAACTGAGTGAATCGGACATCTCCAACGCCATTTAAAAACGCCTCACCTCACCGGCTCGCTGACAAGGCCGTCGGTTTCATCTCCGTCACCTCAGCGCGGCGGATTTCTTCGATGGGTGTCGGCTCCAACTGGGGGCCGCGGCCTGTGGGATTGGACTCAATGGCACGAAGGGCAGGAACCTCGGCACGGCGGACTTCTTCAATCGGTTGAGACACGACCGAAGTGGCCACTTCCGCACGGCGAATCTCAAAAAGAGGGGCGTTTTCAGGGATTTCAGCACGGCGAACCTCCACCTCCGTAACCACGGCCCGCCGACTCAGCGGAATGTAGGAATGAACGGCTTGCATTACAATCCCTGAGCGGGAGGGGGCCACTTTGACTGCGGTCTCCATGATTTGTTGCACCTTGGTCGAGTTCCCCCGAACCGCATCGATCGCTGCGGTGACAATCTCGGCTGCGCAAGCTTCATTGATCACCAGCGCGTCTTCCAGTCGCATCACCATCAGATCTGGACGCTCTTTAATGGCTTGGGTCAGGTTCGCGCAAAGGGTCTCACAGGGGGAGACCCAGGGCTTGGCACGACGTGCCATTTCTTCTTGCGCATGGATTTCCAGCCCGCCAGCGAGCAGCAAAACGATGGATAAGAAAAGGCGCATGACCATGAATTGTCTGGGAGACCGAGACTCAGTCCACCGTCCAGAGGAACGGATAAAGCACTTCATTCGACGTGCGCTATCCATGCCAGATTCAAAAATATGCTCTCAGAGAAGGTTCCACGCTATCTCTTTCGGCGGCTTCCTTGGCGAATTTACGGCGTTGCCAGTCAGAAATAATGGTGTTCCAATCCCGCAAATGAACATGCCTTTGAACGACCCCCAGACGGCTGGAGCCAGAGATTCCCTCCTGCTGTCGTCCTCCACGGTCATGCCCAAGACCATCGCCCAGGACATGGCGAAACTGAAAGGCCTGCTGCATGAAAGTCTCCAGCCGCACCTGAAACCTGCGGGCGACCTGCGCATCCTGAACCTTGCCTGCGGACGCTGTGACGAGGCGGAAACGCTAGTTTCTGTCGGGCAGGAACTGACCGGCGGAGGCGGCGTGGAGATGATCGGCGCGGACATCCGCATCCGGGAAATCCGCCAGGCACGGGAGCAGCACGCGCATCTGCCTGCCAAGTTTCTGATCGAAGATGCAACGAAGATCGACCAGCACAAGGAACTGGGGGACGACTTCAACGTCGTCTTTCTGCGGCACCAGAACTTCTGGCACGGGCAGGAGTTGTGGAAGAAAATCTTTGACCAGGGCATCGCCAAACTCAGACCCGACGGCATGTTGGTGATCACGAGCTACTTCGATGTGGAGCACCGGCTGGCGCTCCGCGCTCTGGAATCGCTGGGCATGGAAGTGGTCAGCAACAGGCGCAACAAAGTCTCCCGTGAACTCTCCGATGCGCCCGGCAAGTCCGTGGACCGCTGGGTGGCCGTGCTGAAACAACGAGCGTAGCAGGCCGCAGCCTCACTTCCAGCCGCGCACCTTGACATGCACCTGGGCGCAGGTGCCCATGTAATGGTCCATGGCGTAGTCCTTGGCCGCCTTCAGCATGTGCTCCTTCGCTTTGGCTTCATCTCCCAAGGCTTCAAAATAGAGTCCCAAATAGAGATGGGCATAACAACGGTGGTTTTTCAAATCATCCCCCTCCCCCGACTCCGCAGCCGCCAGCACGGTTTCCACACTACCTTTACCAGCGAAGAGTCCATGCACTTCCTTCATCGGAATGCGAGAGTCACCCTCGATGGGGATCAGGACCTTGCGTGCCGCCTCCACACTCTCGGCACGGGCCACGCAAATGAAATGCCATGCAGCATTTTCTACATCGGTCGTGTTCACTGTTTGATGTACCTCAAATTGCTCCCGCCCAGCTTTGTAATCACCAGTATAGTAGAGAGATAAACCACGTTGCCAAAGCTGCGGTTTCGCTTCTGGGGCCAACTCGATGAGTTTATCAAAAGCCGCAACGGATTCCTTGGGGTTGGCGTCATAAAAGGCAGCCACACCCTCGCGAAATAATTGATTAGGCGTAGCCTTTTCCTGCGCGGACAATGGCAGTGACAGGAGACACAAAAGAGGGAGAAGGCGGATCATGGATTGGAAGTTTCAGGAAGATAAAAACGGCCCATGTGCTCCAGGATCTTCGCGCGCAGTTCATCCCCGTCCACGATGCCGTTGTGACGATAGATCACCTCACCTCCTGGAGCCACCACCAAAGTGTGCGGGATCGGCCCCGGCCACTCAGGGTCCAGCGCCTGGATCAGGGCGTCGCTGCTGGCCTCGTTGAAGACGTAAGCATTGCCCTGGCGGCCTTCCGCCTTCAGGCTGGCCTTCAGTTTGTTAGGCACCACGGCGTTGTATTTCTCCAGGAAGGCCTTCACCTCCGGCAGCGTCTCCGGGTCGTCCATGCTGATGCTGATGAACTCAAAATCACGCAGGCCAAACTTCCGTGAGGTGGCCACCAGCTCAGGAAACTCCTTCACACAAGGACCACACCACGTCGCCCACACGTTGAAGAGGCGGACCTTCTTCGTGTCGTTCTTGCGCAGTTCAGCCAGGGCCTTCGCGTCAATGAGCTCCACATGCACCTCACCGGTTTCCCACTTTTCGTTAGACGCCGTCACCTGGTCCCGATGAGCGATCCATTTGGTGGAGCAGCCATGCGGTGATGTGACCGGCACGGCCACCTCCTGGCCTTCGATCAGGGCATCCAGGGCGTTCTTGAGATCCGGGCTGTTCACCGTCTTTTCATCGGCAAAGCGGGAGTCGTCAAAGCGGCCCTGATATCGCAGCTTCCGCTCTTGATCGAAGAGGAAGACATGCGGCGTGGCGAGGCAGCCGTAGGCCAGGGCGGTCTTCTGCATCTCACCATCAAAGAGGTAGGGAAAGTTAAAGTCCTGCTCCTTAGCGTGGCGCTTCATCTCCGGGAAGCTGTCGTTGTATTTGGAGTAGCCCAGTTCATCCGGGCGTAGCGCCGCCGGGTCGTTCGGATTGATCGCCACCACCCGCAGGCCCTTGCCCTTGTAGTCGCCTAACAACTCCTTCAACCGTCCTTCGATGGCCTGGGAGGTGGGGCAGTGATTGCTCATGAAAGCCACCAGCAGATACTTCGCATTCGCATACTCCTCCAGCGTGTGCATTTCCTCATCGATGCCCACCAGCTCAAAGTCCGGCGCGGCCTCGCCGATCTGCAACTCATGGAAACCCTCCGGCATAGCGGAGTTCTTTTTTACCTGACCCTGCACGGTCAAAGGCAACAGCGCGGTGGCAAGTGCCGCGAGGAAAAGAAGGCAGCGTTTCATGGCAAAATTCAGTCTCAGGTGGCAGGGGCGGCCCCGCAGTTCCAGCATAGATCAAACGAGCCAGGATTGGATTCATTGCAAGCCGAGCAGGCCCATTCTGGACATTCCGTTGAAGCGTTTTGAAAATGCGTGCGGATGATCTCCGCCGCAGCCTCCCGCTGGCTATCATCCAGGATGCATAACGCAGGGTCCAGGAGCTGGGTATAGCTAAAACCCGCCACACTCGGCCCCAACGTGCGCGTGTTTTCATTCTGGATGAAGCAAGCGATGCCCTCCGCCTCCAGCAAATTCCTGGCAAAGCTCACACGGGTGAGGTCGGGATCGACAAAGACCTGTTTCATCCCTGCATCCAATCCGCAAGTTGAAGGGACTACAAGAGCGGAGATTGATGGCCGTTCGGTTTTTGCCGCAGAGGGGCAGAGGAGCAGAGAGCGCAGAGTTTTTTAAATCATTTAATCTTTGCGTTCTTTGCCTCTCTGCTCCTCTGCGGCAAATCCGTCACTCAAAGATCATAAGTCGCCCCGCCATTCACGACCCGATGAACGCCATCCCTTAGGCGTTCGACGTTGAAGTTGACCAGCAGGCCAAGGCGACGATTGGCCAGCTTCAGGTAGCTGCGAAGCTGGGCCTTGTGCAGCGGCAGGACCACTTCGACCACTTTGTTCTCGATCACGATGGCATCATTCACAAACAGATCCAATTTGAAAGGGTCCTCGAAAGTAATGCCATCATAGACAATCGGCTGCCGTTTCTGGCGCACGACGTCCAAACCTGCCTTGGCCAGTTCATGGCAAAAACAGGTTTCGTAAACACTCTCGATGAGCCCAGGACCAAAATGCCGATGGATGATCATCGCACATCCGATGATCCGGCTGGCCAGATCGTTCTCGTAAGCAGAAGGTTCGGTGAGCATTCGCAGTCTGGGATGCTTCGATATTACCGCAAAGGGGCAAAGGGTGCAGAGTTTTTTGATCTACTCAATCTCTGCGTCCTCCGCCTCTTTGCCCCTCTGCGGCAAACTCGAATATCTTAAAGCCTCAAATCGGAAACGGACTGATGTGGAACTTCTCGCCGTTCTTGGATTCGAAGTAACCCAGGCTGATCTTGTCACCGAAGAGGGCCACCCAGTTGCCGTAGGCGTCCTGGGCGAGGGTGGTGTCATAAGAGGCGACAAGGCTGGGTCTTGGTGGCCCGACCTGGCCCCGGACAGGCTTGGGTGCTTCGACAGCGTCTTTATCTTTGATCCAGCGGACAATCGTCCACGGTGCGAACTCCAGGCGCACTTCGGCGTTGTATTCACTTTCGAGACGGTATTTCAGCACGTCAAACTGAAGAGGTCCCACGGCTCCGAGCAAAGGGATGCGAACGGCGGCGTCAGGCAACTCAAAGGGCTGGGCCACACCTTCCTTGAGGAGCTGGTCCAGGCCGTCACGGAAGCGTTTGAATTTCGAGGTGTTTTCGTTGTGCAGATACGCAAAGCACTCCGGCGGGAAGGTGGGCATCTCGTCAAATTTGATGCCGGTTTCCTCGGACAAGGTATCGCCAATTTGAAGATCGTAATTACCCACAAGGCCGACCACGTCGCCAGCCCAGGCTTCATTCACGGTCTCGCGCTCCTGGGCGAAAAGACGCTGGGAATTGCCTAGCCGCATGCGTGTTCCCGTGCGGGTATTGACCGCGCTCATGTCACGCTGGAAGCAACCGGAAACAATGCGAATGAAGGCCACGCGGTCGCGGTGCTTCGGGTTCATGTTCGCCTGGATCTTGAAGACGAAGCCGCTGAAGTTCAGGCTGGTCGGCTCGATGAACTGCTCGCCGGACATGCGCGGAGCCGGTGGCGGAGCGATCTCCAGGAACCGGTCCAGCATCATCTGCACGCCGAAGTTGTTCATGGCACTGCCATAGAAAACGGGTGAGAGCTGGCCCTTGCGGACTTGTTCGAAATCGAAGGGCGATCCGCCTCCTTCCAGCAGATCCAGTTCATCACAGACACGTTGATAAACCAGCGGCGGCAGGGCATCGCGCACGCTGTCATCATCGATGCCCTTCACATTCACCGGTGCGCGGAACTTGCCGCCCACGGTGCGCTCAAAGAGATGCACTTGGTTCGATTCACGATCAAACACACCCTTGAAATCCACGCCATCGCCCAGCGGCCAGTTCATCGGACAGGCCGCGATGCCGAGCACGCGCTCCAATTCATCCAGCAGCTCCAGCGGTGGACGCGCCGGGCGGTCCAGCTTGTTCATGAAGGTGAAGATGGGCACACCACGACGGCGGCAGACTTCGAAGAGTTTCAGCGTCTGGCTTTCGATCCCTTTACCGGCATCGATCACCATGACGGCGGCATCCACGGCGGTGAGCACGCGGTAGGTGTCCTCGGAGAAATCTTTGTGTCCCGGCGTGTCCAGCAGGTTCACCACGCAGTCCTTGTATTCAAACTGGAGCACCGTGGATGACACGGAAATCCCGCGCTGTTTTTCCAGCTCCATCCAGTCGGAGGTGGTCGCGCGCTGGTTCTTGCGCGCCGTCACACTGCCCGCAAGCTGCACGGCCCCACCATAGAGCAGCAGCTTTTCCGTCAGCGTCGTCTTCCCGGCATCCGGGTGGGAAATGATGGCGAAGGTGCGGCGGCGGCTGACTTCGTGGGGGGCTTTGGCGGCGACTTCGGACATGGCGTGGGAAAGGGGCGGTCTTCATCGCCCCCGGCAGGCCATTTCTCAAGGACGATTCCAGGAAGATGCTCCGTCCTCGCTGCGTTTCTGGGCTCATGTTACGCATCCTCTTTTTCGCCCTCACTTCCATCACCCTGCCTGCCCTCGCTGCCGACATCCAGCCCACCCTGGGAAAAAAAGGCGCGCTTCTGCTGGAGGAAACCTTTTCCGGCCCGGCAGTGCCCAAGGGCTGGCATGCCAACACGGGCAGCCTCCGCATTGTCGAAGGCAAGCTCCACGCTGCCGAGAAATCCAGTGACAAGCACATCGGTGCCTTTCGTCATCGTCTGCCCCTGCAGGACTGCGCCGTGCAGATGGACTTCCAGCTCGGCCCCATGCGCATCATCAACCTGGGCTACGATCCCGCCCCCGGTGAGCTGAAGAAAAAAGGCCACCTCTTCTCCGTCGTCATCACCCCGAAGAGCTGGTCCCTCATCGAGCACAACGACAAGGCCAATCCCGAGTCCAAAACCAAGACCCATGCCACCGCCAAAACCGACTTTGACCCCGCCACCACCTACACCCTGCTCCTGGAATGCAAGGGCAACGAAGTGGTCGCCCATGTCACCGGCAAGGAACCCCTCAAGGCCACGGCTCCCGATTTTCACGTGAAGAAACCCGGCCTCGTCTTCCGCATGGGCGGCAAAGACGGTCACGAGGCGGCGCTGGACAACGTGAAGGTTTGGGCGCTGGAGTGACCCCAGCACCAGCATAAGCCATCTTTTCTACACGCTACTGATCCGAGAGGTCTTTTTTCAATCCAGAGGTCGGCGGTTTGAGCAGATTTGAACCCGCTGAGCGCCCAGTCTCAGGTGGCATCGTTGGATCTGTAACCTGCGGTGCAGCGGGGCCGAGAGGAGGTTCGGAAATGAGCGGGCGAGCTGTAGGAGGCGACACGGTGCCTGGTGCCACACCCACAGGGACCGCACGAACGACAGGGGCTTTTTGCCACAAGGCATCTCCAGACAAGTGTGCAAGAATACCCCCTGCAACGACGGAACCACCGAGGAAAACGGCGGCCCTCAACCAAAAGGGAACGAATTCATCCGGCGGCAGTAAGACCTCACTGGGGTTAATCGTGGGGGGGGCATCGGCGGCGGTTTTGGCCCAATCATGCCCGACGCCGCTCTCCATGACGGAAGTATCGCGAAAGAGCAGCTCAGCAAACCCGATGGTGGGCTTTTCCGGCGTCGGGGCAAAACCCTGAGTCAATGCCATAGGAACAGTGGCAGGGGCCACTTTTTTGTCTTCGCCATCGGCCGAAATCGTCCGGGTTCGAGAGAATGACTTCGAGCCGACGGACGCCGATGGCTCAGATTTCGGAGCAACGATGGGTTTGGCTAGGTCGTGATGCTGAAGGATGCGGGCATAACGGGCCAGGAAATCTGCCCGCAAGTTGGGTTTTCCCGCATTGGTGATCTCATCATCAAAAAGGCGGGAGAGAGATTCACGCTCGCGCAGCCCGCTGGATGAGTCGGCCATTTGACCAGGAAGAGGCTCCAGCCCCACAAGAAAACGACCCACGGCGGAAAGCCACGCGGCGTTCCAGCGAGGAGCCTTCGAAAACTGCGCCTGAGGGAGCAGCACGGCAGGGTCCAGACCACGCCCTGCCATGGCCGCGAGCGTCGGATGCGCACGCAGCATGACCGAAAAGGCCGGCCATTCGTTGAGCTTGGTCAGCAACAACTTGGCCGTGCGCGAATCTTCGCGGGGGAACCCCGTGAGCAGAAAGATATCCTCAAAACGGAGGCGATGTGTCTGTAGCCCCGATTTTTCCAAGGAATCCAGGGCACCATCCAGACCTGCCAAAACGAGGTAGGCCTCATGAACACTCAAGGCCCGCCGCTCACGCAAAAGATCGGCCAGACTAACCCCCTCGGCGACCTCTTCAGCCAAGCAGGTGATCCCCTCACCTTCATGCACCAGGACGATGGAAACCAGCCCAGGGAAATCACGTTTTTTGGACAATTGGAGGCCTTTTTCATCCAAAGTCCGCACACTTTCGCCCACAAGACGGAAAGGTGGAATCTCCTCCACCAGCACCGTGCGCCCGGTCTTGGTCAAGGTCCCGCGCATGGAGTACGGGTTGGCCATGTCCAGCCGCTGACTTTGGATGCGAATCAGATTGACCACCCCGCGTGCGACTTCCTGATAACTGGCAAAGTGAGGGGCCAAAAGCGCTCTCGGTTTATGAGCGGTGGGAATTTCCCCTGTAAGCTGATCGGGGGCGAGTTTTTGAATCGCTGTCTTTAACTCTCTGATAGCCGCAACAACACCCCGATCTGCCGCTGCCAAGCAAGTGCCCAGCAATTCCATAAAATCCGGCCCTGGCAGGACCTGATCTGGCAGAGTAGGCCCGCCTTTAGCTTGCTCCTGGAAAAAAGCGCGCAAGTGCTTGGCTGATTTATCGAAGACAGGCTTGAGAGCCTGGGGCTTTGCCGTTGGATTGGAAAGAAGACGATAGTCGGCAAAATGAAGCTGCACCTGTTGAGCTCCCGTCTGGACGATTCGTAGCGCGCTCAAAACATCATCACACAAACAGTCCGAATGCTGCACCAGAGCCAGCACAGCCTCCAATGCGCGACCGGTGATCATGGTCGCCAACCAACCCGGAATCTCCTGCTGACGTTTCAGGTAAGAGCGCAAGGTCTCACCGTCCACATTCCCTGTGATGTAGAAAGGATTACCCTCATCCTCTCCATGATCCAGAAGGCGTGCCAGGAGCGGGTGACCATGGCTTTGCAGGCGGCGGCAGGTGCCTTCAAAGGCCTCTTTATCTCTCAGTGGCTCCAGCAGGACATGGCAGTGGACGAACTCCTGCCTCAGGGTGTCAAAAGCCAACACGGCGACCTGATTAGCATCGCGAATCAGTTCGACGTTACTCCCGTCCGCGTCCTGGACGATTTGATATTGCCTGAAAAGACTGGGTTCGGGCATGGGACTGCGTGTGGAAGAAAGGATAGTGCCAAGTGTCCGCCCTGAGTCGCGCTTTTCAACCACAGACTCAACCGGATACGAATTCAATGCATACGACGCCGACGCCAGAAACTGGCGGCCAATCCGAAAATGATGAGAAAAGCGGTGGAGGGAAATAGACCCACAGTCCAACCAATCGCATTGGCTGTGCCAACCCATTTTACCATCCGCGATGAAATGGCGCTCTACCTGACCTTGGCAAAGGAGTGGCGGAAGCTCTTCAGCGGGAGCGCGGACGCCCTCGTCCGCATCGGCAACACCAAAGTTGAAAACCCAAGGAGAAACGCGCCTCAAAAATCCTGAACCGATTTACCGAAAAGAGGAATCGTGTCGAGGAGACCCCTGAAGCTGCCGCTTCGCCTCTGCCAAACCCTTCAATCATGTGAAAGGTCATGCCCGCCCCCTGAAAAGGCCAGCAATTCTTACGAACTCATCATCCGATGCTTATGCTCTTATACACATACGAATGCTCATTTGACACATGCATCACCCCATCATTTCACGGTGCCGCGCAGTCATTGCACCGCATCGAAACTCCGTTGCGCCGTGCGGCGCAACCATCGCGCCACGCCAAAACTCCGTCCCGCAGCACGGCGCAGTCATTCCGCCACACCGAAACTCCACTGCGCCACACGGTGCAATCATCGCACCACGCCAAAACTTCGTCCCGCAGCACGGCGCAGTCATTTCGCCGCACCGAAACTTCATCGCGCCGTGCGGTGCAATCACAGCGCCGCACCGGATTTTCCGTGGGCCGCAATCCGGAATCGTCGCACAAATCCCTCATCCTAAGCCACTTACGCTCTTTCAAACCTTTTCTCACGCGCCGCTGACCACCCGCACCTTTGAACCGAAACCCCCAAAAGAAAGCGTCTCCTCATGGCTAAATCCGACTACGTCAAAAATCGTTCCGCTGAGTTTTCCAATCAACTCACCGCCTTCAAACTCAACATCGCCAACTACAGCACCACCCTGGCGCTGACACCCGCACAGGTCACCGCGCAGGCGGCAGATGCGGATTATTTTGCCTTTGCCGTGGCCTGTCAGGAGATCAGCGCCCAAAGCGCCCAGCAGTGGACGGCCTGGCGCGATCTCATCCGCGAAGGCAGCACCCCGCCCGCCACCAAAACACGGGCGGATGGGGTGCCATCCGCCCGTTCTCGCTTCTGAATCCTGAACAGCGCCGAGTCTGTCCATGCATTGCTGGGGAACGGGTTCAGAAAACGGGGGACCAGAGAAGGGGCAACTGCTTCACAAGAAGATTCGACACAATGACACCCCTAAATTTGTCAGCCAGTTGCACCCGACCCCGTTCTCCTGCACATTTCGGCGCTGTTGAAGGCACCCAAAACATTCATTGTCTTTTAAACCCATTAAACTGGACGAAGTGGCGGACCCCTTAGATGATAAATTGTGTTGGATCTATTGCGATAGTTCCAATCAATTTATTGAGATACTTCGGAAGATATGGAATGGACTTCCCAATGCTGAGAAGGCAGCCACGCTTAACTTTGTTGGCACCAAGACGGCGTGCAAATTACCGGCTCGACTGCTTCTACTTCAACCAAATCCGCTAAGTGATTTTGGGAAGTCAGTCGTGTGTGACGATCCATTTGGAGATGAAACCTTGTCAGCCATATCCGACTACCGCGACCCTTGTTTTTATGTTAACAACCGCATGGTGGTCGCGGCGTCATCAGATCACATATTTATCGTGTCAAGAGTTCCAGGGACGCTATTACACAACCTTGGAATACCTCAAAACATAACTATTGATGAACGGAGCATCGACATCACTGATCTGTAAAAATGTAAATAGAACGGGGTTCGCTGATGAAATCACATCTTTCTACGAGTGGCTGGAGCGTAGTAAGTTCCATAGTTGGATTTGATGCAACTCGATCACAATCAGTTCTTTCATCTAGCCGAATTTACCCAACAATTTGGCTTGGCAATACACGTTAAACATTTAACCGCTAAACCAATATGAAATTCCTCAATCTTGTAACAACAGCTATCCTTCTGTCGCAATGCACGACAGAAAAATATGAAAACATAGAGCCTTCGAGTCAAGCAATAAGCACTGCACTTGAAGCCTATCAATGGGGGTCAACTCTTGTCGAGAATGGTAGAGTCATTGATCTGAATGAGTTAACCACGCTTTACGGATCATCTGCCGATTGGGCAGATGAAGAACTGAAAGCTAAGTTAGCTAAAGTGAACGATAAACTGAAAAACTATAAGCCTGGAAACGCAGCCGACCGTGATAAAATTCTGTTTATTTTTTATGGGTTTCTACCCATGAGTCGTGACATGTCGGATGTGAGCAAACCTCAAGTCATTGAAGAAGGAGCGGTTTGGAAAGTTGCCATTAGTGGCATCCTAACAAGAGGGATTCAATGGAACGTAAAATCCTACAAAGTTTCATATCATTTTTTGATCAGCAAAGAGAAGGGTAGATTTCGTGTTAAGGACATAATCATTGATGGGGTAGGCTCCAGAAGAACGCTCTGCCAGTGGCTGGATGGAGTAGTAAATTAGTTCGTGAGAAATGTAACAACCAAGAAAATGAGCCCACGTGCCAACCAATGGCATTGGCTGTGCCAACCCACTTGAAAATTAAAATCAGAACAACTTCTCGGTCCCGAACCCTCCTTTTGATAGCCCGCACAGCAACTCCAGAGAAAAACGGGGTCAAGGTGGAATGGCACTGAATTAAGCCGCATTTGGGATGAAAAACGAGCATGGTTTTTGGGTGCTGTTTCGTTGAAGGACGATGGCAGCGCACACGAAGTTTTTCCCGTCATTTCACCGGCATCTTTTCGGGCGTCCGCCTGTCAGCAAGAGGAGTCTTTTAGAGCGCAAGGCCCGCGAGGCGGACAGGCTTTGTCTCTCGCAGTTGCATACGCTCTTTGAGGATTTGCTGCCACCCTGGCTGACCTCCTACAAGAGAGATGAAGGTGCCAACAGTCGCCACCGCATCTACTCGCCGCTGGTGACTTTCTGGGCCTTTCTCTCCCAGACGTTGGATGCCGATGGCAGTTGCCGCCGCGCCGTCACACGCGTGCAGACGCTGTGCTCTGCGCTGAAGCTGCCGCTACCCGATGAGGACACGGGTGCCTACTGCACCGCACGCGCACGCCTGCCGATAAAGCTGCTCCTGCGTCTGCATTCCCACATCGCCGGCAAGCTGGGGGAACTTCCACGCGAAGACCGCCGTGTGCTGGTGATGGATGGCACGGCCATACGCATGCCTGACAGCAAGACGAATTCCGCTGTTTACATGCAGGCACCGCAGCAAAAGCCCGGCTGCGGCTTTCCTCTCATGCCCTTGCTTGGCCTCTTCGACCTGCACGGCGGCACCTGGGTGGCCGCAGTCAAAAGCAAAGGCCGAGCACACGACGCGCTGCTGGCTTGGCGCATGCTGCGGCATCTGCGCAAGGGCGACGTTCTCCTCGCTGACCGCGCCTTCGGTTCCTACGCCTTCATCGCAGCGTGCAAGGCGCGGGGAGTCGATGTCGTCATGCGCCTGCATCAGGCGCGCGATCCGCAGGTGGAGAAAGGCAAGCGTCTCGGTGACAACGACTGGCACGTCACTTGGAACCGTCCGTTGCAACCACCCAAGGGCCGCTTCGCCGCCATGCACAAGGCCATACACGCCACCCTGTCAGCCACGCTGGATCTGCGGCTCGTCAAGGTGCGCAGCACGAGCCCGGGCTTCCGCACGCAGGAGTTGCAGATCATCACCACGCTGCGCGATACCCATGCCCACAACGCCGCGCAGATCGCCGCCTGGTATCAGCAGCGCTGGCAGGTGGAGCTCTGCTTTGATGACATCAAGACGAGCCTGCGCATGCATGCGTTTCGCTGCAAAAGCCCGCACATGGTCGTGCGCGAGCTGCTCATGCACATGATTGCGTACAACCTCGTGCGTTATCTCATCGCTTGCGCCGAACCCATGCGAGAGATTGGAGCCAAAGGCACGCTGTCATTCAAAGGCGCGATGGACCGGTTGGGTCAATGGCAGTGGGTCGTATGGAGCGCACCGAGTCAGAGACAGGCCAGACAACGACGTGACTCGCTGCTGCAAACCATAGCCAATGACGAAGTGCCGCCAAGGCCCGGACGAAAGGAACCGCGTGTGTGCAAAGACAGGCAGAACAAATACACTTTCATGACCAAACCACGACACCTTTACACCCTCCAAGATGACCTCGCCCACGCGTCCTAAACATGCCTTAATTCAGTGCCATTCCACCCTGCCCCCATTCTCCACCGTCCGCATGCTTGGTCTAGGTAATTAAAACTTTATGAAATTTTATTTTGTTTTATTTGCTGTGGTTACTTTGAATACAAAGGGTGCTGATATCATAGTTGATCCAACTTTGGGAGATCCTGTGCAATTTTCGTCTGTTTTCGCTAAGGGGTCAATTGGCGACTCTAGCGATGGCCCGGTGGATATGGTAGAATTTGAGGCTTCTGGTGGCTCAATGGCAGCGCAAAAAATAGCGGATCTTTTCAATCGTGCCAAGAAAATCGCAGTTTCATCACCCCCAGACGACAGACATAAATTCAGTTCACTACTTTTTAAAATAGTTCTCACATCACCAACGAGTAAAATCGATATTGTCTGTTGCAGTCATCAGCTTATCCTTGTCACCTCGAATAAAAAACGACAGTGGTATTGGCTTGAAGATCCGTTTTCAGATGAAGGATTTGTCCCTCAATTTTCAGTGTTGCTATTTGTGAAACGGGACAAAGTGGACTTGAAAGTGCGCGAACTGAAACGAGATAAAAATGAATTTGGCCCGCCTAGAAAAAGCATGCAGGGCAAATAAACCCACGAGCCAACCAATGGCATTGGCTGTGCCAACCCATTTGAAAAATTGAAACCAGAACAACTTCTCGGTCCCGAACCCTCCTTGTTGAAGCAGCATTGTGAACTCCAACAACCAGGGCAAAAATACCAGGGATTCAATGCAATATCTGATACCAATTGACTTCCCACAGCCGTTTTAACCCGTAAATCCAATGAATCAAAATACATTTTCACTTCTCATTGTCCTTTTACTTAGCTCCTGCATACCGCTTAACCTTGACTATCGGATTAGCACGCCAAGCAAACCGTGTTTCGTGAAGACTAATGCAGTCTTTTATTTATCTTACTATCCAGATGAGTATCCAGGGAGAGCAGAGTATGGATACGCTAGCTATGATAGTATTGATTGGCTCAAAAGACATAGTAAATACTTCTTCTCCATTCCCAAGGGCACTGTGCTCACCGTAGATTCTCAGAGAAACGAACCAACAGCTGCGGGGACCAGGGTTATCCGGTTCTACTCGCTGACTTCGCCTTCGGGTCAATTGATTCGCTTTTATCATACCGAACGGATCGGCGACAGAAAGTATGAAACACCGTGGAGCTAAAGGTCAGGTACACGCAACCGTTACCACCCGACGCTCGGATTCATCGAAAGCTGCCTGGATTCATTTTAGCATTAACGGTCAAGGCGTGGAAAATGTGAAGTGGCGCAGGCTTACGCATGGAACTTGGGTTGAAATTCAGCCTATAACCATCATCAAGCGATAAAACAACCACTGCCCGAATTGGGGGTCCAACCTCACCCGCGCAGGAGGAATGTTCGATGAGAGCCGAATGAAATTTGGTTTTTCTAAACACCGGTCTTCCCAGTTCAAGTGTCAATCTTTCAACTTGCCGTAGCCCCCTGCCCTGCCGCACTCTGGGGACGCTATGCTAAACCTCCTGCGCCTCTCCTTTGTTCCCCAATCCGCTGACTTGGGTCTCCTGATTCTACGTGTCTCCCTGGGCTTTTCCATGCTGCTGCTCCACGGCTGGACCAAGTTTCAAAACTTCAGTGCCATTGCGCCGAAGTTTCTGCCGCTGTTCGGTCTGCCTTCCAACATCAGTCTCGGCCTCGCCATTTTTGCGGAGGTGGTGTGCTCCGTGCTGTTGATCATTGGTCTTTTCACTCGCTTTGCCGCCCTGAACCTGACCATCACCATGGCCGTTGCCTTCTTCATCGCTCACAATGGCCAGTTCACCGGTGAAAAATCGGGTGAACTTGCTTTCGTCTATCTGGCAGGATTTGCCACTTTGCTGTTTGCCGGTGGCGGTAAGTTTTCCGCAGATGGGAAGTGAGAGGAAAAAAGGCCGTTGAACTGTCAACGGAAGGATCTGACATGACTCCGTTATTTTTCAGCCTTTTGCATTCTGCGGCCATCCATCCTCTTTCATGACGACCTTAGCCCCGCTCAATGACTTTCCCGACCGGCTCTCGCCCATGGTCGTGAAAGAGTTGCGGCAGGGGCTAAGAACGCGGTTGTTTGGAGGCGTGATGCTGGTCCTGCACACGCTGCTGGTCCTGATCACACTGATCACCGCAGCCTCCAATGACGGGGCCGAGGCTCGCGCGCTAATGGACGGTATCGTCACCTTAGTGCTATGCGGTCTTTATCCGCTATGCGGTTTTTCAGCCCTGGCAGGTGAAATCAAAGCGAACACCATGGACATGCTGGTGCTCACGAGACTTTCGGCTTGGCGGATCGTGATGGGGAAATGGGCGGCCGTTGTCTTTCAGTCCCTACTCGTGACTGTCAGTGTGGTGCCTTATCTCGTCGCCCGATATGTCTTCGGTGGATCGGAACTGTTTACAGATCTCCATTCTTTGTTTTCCCAGTGGCTTCTGAGCGCCGTGCTGACCGCAGGTGTCGTGGCACTTTCCACCCAGAAGCAATTTTGGTTACGCGCACTGATTCTCTGCCTACCACTGATTTTGGCAGGCATCGGTTCCATCGCACGAATCACCGTCGGCATGATGGGTGGAACGAGTTTTTCTTTGGTCCGTAACCAGGGGTTCTGGGCCTTTGCCGGGGGGCTGCTCGGGATGGCTTGGTTGATCTTTGCTCTGCTTAGTTTTGGTGCTTCCAGAATTGCTCCCGCAGCTTCATTGCTGCCAGTAACAAAACGGCTGGTCAATCTGGCGGCCCTGCTGGTGCTGCCTGCGATCCAGTGGCTGGCCGTGCCGAACTCCAGTCTCCATGGTGTGATCCTATGTGTGCTCGTGGTGGCGAGTGTGGACGCACTGACGGAGGATGTGCGAAGTTTGCCTTCCATCTACCTGCCCTTCTATCGTCGATCCTGGTGGGGGCGAACAGCCTCCTGGTTTCTAGCTCCGGGTTGGATGCATGGATTCTTATACTCGCTGCTGCTTTTCTTCATCAGCATCACGGCTTTGTGGCTGATTCAGGGTTGGGAGGCTGCTGCACAGGTTTGGCTGATCGGCTGCTGCCTGTGGTTGTCCGCCTTGTTTGCCCAAGTGCTGGCCATTCAGCGAAGGGGTGAATATCTCAGCGCTATGTTTGCCGGGGTTTGCCTGATGGCTCTTTTCTCGACTGTGAACTTTCTCCTGACGAAAGTCTCCGCCTACAAAACCGACCTGGAGTGGCTGGCCTGCTTTTGGCCGGTGAATGCGTTTTGGGTCTCTCAAACGAAATGGATCGGAGGCTGGTCATTGTTTCAAATCAGTCTTGTGGTCAATGCCGTCTGGCCGGCTGCCTTGGTCATGCCTGCGCTACTGGCTTTCCTGCGAACCCGCCACGCACGCGAGGAGGCGCGGCATCTACTGGGATCATGAATGCAGCACCGCTCACCCCCTTGCGTGATTTCAGTGACCGCCTCAGTCCCATGGTGGTGAAGGAACTGCGCCATGGGTTGCGAACGCGGGCCTTCACTTCCATCCTGACCTTTTTCCAACTGATCATGATTTTGATCATTGGGGCGGGAATGATGGGTGTGCCGATGGAGGTGGTGAACAATATTTTCTGGAGCATTAGTCTGCTGGCTCTGCTTTTGGCCCTGCCTCTGCGTGGTTTCGCAACTCTGTCTGGCGAGACCCAAGCGGGCACCATGGACATGCTGACATTGACCTCCATTTCATCCTTCCGGATTGTGTGGGGAAAGTGGTCCGCTTTGTTCAGTCAGACACTGCTGCTGAGCACCTCGCTGCTGCCTTACATGGTTGCGAGGTATCACTTCGGCGGCGTTGAAATTGTGCGCGAGGTCATCGCGCTGACGGTAGCCGCCTTGGCCTCAGGGCTGGCATCGGCGGCCTACGTCGCTTTTTCATCGCAGCGTTCCCTGATCCTGCGCCTGTTTCTGACAGCAGGTGTTTTGGGATCTCTGCTGCCTGTCACCGTTTTCATCTTTGTCATGATCAACGATACCAGCGGGGATGAAGTGCTTCGCGAACTCCTGTCTTTGCCGAGAGTTGAACAAATCGGCATCGTGGGAGGAATCCTACTGATGGTGATCTATGGCATTGTGACGCTCCTGGCTATGGGTGCCTCCCGCATCGCGCCAGTCTCAGAGAATCACAGCACCTGGAAGCGCGTGGTGCATCTGGGGATGATAGGGTTGCTCGCCGTCGCTGGCGGAGCCCTGTCCTTCCACTCGGAAGAGGCTGCGGCAGTCTGGATCTTTGTTCCCGCCATGTTCATGACCTTGATCATTGGTCTGGATGTGCTGACGGAGGAGATGCCGCGTTTCCCGAGCGTTGTGCAGGGCTTCATGCAGCGGGGGGCCTTCACTCGTCGCACGGGACGCTTGCTTTATCCAGGTTGGGCTAGCGGCACTTTTTTGTATCTTCTTCTCTGTAGTCTGATCCTCAGTGTGATGGTGATCCATGCTTCCAGGCACTCCTGGAATGACGTGGAGGAAAAGTTCGGTGTATTTTTCTGCATCCTTGCTGCAGCTGCTCTCCCATTGTGTTTGCGGATCAATCGCCATAACCGTTTTGCCAACTGGTGGATTGTGCATATCGGGTTAGGCGTTTCAGGGATTTTGCTCACCTTCTTCGTCGATTTGAGCAACATGAATGAGGTGGCCTTCGTCGGGGTTCTGACGCCGATCACAGGTTTGTTGGCGAGCACGGAGACTTATTCCAGCCGTGAAGAACTCCTCTTGATGACCTGCATTTTCAGTCTCTGCTGGCTATTGACGGCGCTGTACCTGGCCTGGAAAGAAAACTCTGTTTATACCCGCCTCGAAGCCGAAGCCCAGGATCTGTCTGCAACCTCCCAAGCTACCAAATCGTGATCACGCCACCGGATGCCGCCACGCTGCGCACGCTCCAGGGACAGGCGCGGGAATGGGCGCGTGTTTTAAAACTACCCTTCAGGCAGCAGCGCTGGCGCGGCCAAAGCGGGGAATTTCAAGGCACAGGCGTAGGCAGCAGCCTGGATTTTCAAGATCATCGCGTTTACATCCCGGGAGACGACCCTCGTCAAATCAACTGGCAGGCCTACGCCCGTACCGGCACCTACACGATGAAGCTGTATCGGGAAGAAGTGCGACCGCTGGTAGATCTGATTCTGGATGTTTCAGACTCCATGTTTGCCTACCCGGCCAAGCAACAGCGGACGCTGGATCTGATGGCCTATGCCGTGGAGGCCAGTCTGCAAACTGGAGCCACCTTGCGCTGTTTTGTCGTGAGAGGCCCGGAGCATCGACATCTGGAAAATGACCTTGTCCTCTCCGGTCGTTGGCCTGCGGAAATTCAGTCTCTACCGTCCAGCTCCGAGCCACCCGCGTTGGCCCGATTGCCGCTGCGGGCCGGTGCCCTGCGCATCCTGATCAGTGACTTGCTCTTCCCGACGGAGCCGGAGGTGATGCTCGCTCCCTTGAGCCATCGCAACGGGCGCGGGATTGTCTTCGCCCCTTTCTCAGCCCAGGAGGCTCATCCAGGCTGGGACGGCAATTACGAATTTGAAGATGCAGAGACTCCACAACTGCATGAGCACCGGATTGAGCCGGATTTGCTTCAGCGCTACCAACGCGCCTACATGCGGCACTTTGAATTGTGGAAAAGTGCGGCGGCTAAACACGGTGTGGCTTTAGCCCGTGTGTCGGCGGAGGCTGATTTCATCACCGGCCTACGTGCCGAAGGTCTTCTGACAGGGGCCTCTGAGGCGGCTTGAATGGCTGATCCAGGCAGCGCAGAATTTTTAGCTTATCACTTGAGATTATTTGGTCATCCTTATATTATTTCATTATGGCGAATATTGTTGTTATTGATGACCATCCTCCCATCTTGAAATTAATGGCGTCTGTTTGCCGTGCTGAGGGGCATGAAGTGATGGCCTATGACAACGGAATCGCAGGGCTTGAGGCGATTCGTGAATTGGCTCCTCAGGTGGCATTGGTGGACCGCCGTCTCGGTAGTATGGACGGGCTGGATATCGTGAGGCAGGTCAAGGATCTCTCACCAAATACCCGTTGTGTCATGGTCACCGGTTGCACGGAGACGCAGGACATCGTCCAAGCCATGAGGCGCGGTGCCTTCAACTACATCACCAAACCCTTTGAACCTGAGCACATTATCACTGCCATCCATGAGGCTCTCAACGCACCAGATGACTTTCCGACGACCAAGCAAAAACTGTTGATCGTGTATCCCAAACAGGCTGCCTAGGACCGCTCAGCGATCCTTGCGCAAAGCCGCACGGATCATCAGTACCTCTCCCACATTTTCAGAGGTCAGCAGGCCGATCAACAGACCAGTCATCGGGTCTAGCACCGGCATCACGGGACAATTTGTGATTCTCAGTCTCTCCAAGCCTTCTGCAAGACTGGTCACTGCTGTTACTGAATCCGGACAGCTTTCCAAAATTTGATCTGCAGGATGTGTGGCCCCGTGTTCAGACAAGGCCGATATTAAACGGTTTCGTGTCAGAATGCCAAGCAGGTTGCCGCCACGGTCCAGCATGGGAAAATCCTGCTGAGAACCCGACAGCAATAGATCCACCGCATCCCGCAGGGTCGCACCGGATGGCAGAGTGTGGAAATCCGTCAACATGGCATCCCGCACACGCAGACCGCGTGTGGCCTCCTCCTGAGTCACCGCTGCCGCCTCCTGCCCGGCAGCCATGAAGATGAAAAAGGCGATCAGCAAGAGAATCGGGTGAAAGCCCCCCCCAAAGAGCATCCACAACGCCACCGAAAGTGCGATGCCCTGACCAATAGTCGCAGCCCAGCGGGTAGCCTTGCCATAGTCCGCAAACATGGCCAGCAAAGCCCGCAGCACACGCCCACCATCCATGGGAAACGCAGGGATCATGTTAAAGCCCACCATCAGCAGATTCCACTTCATGAGATTCTCCCAGAAATGACCGCTTTGCTCAAAGTGTAGATCCGGGTCCAGCACTAGCTTGATGCCAAGAGCCAGCCAAATCGCCCCGGCAATGGCCACATTCACCAACGGCCCACAGATGGCGACAACCAGTTCATGCGAGGGCTTGCGCGGCATGCGCTCCAGCCGCGCCACCCCCCCGATGGGCAACAGCGTGATGTCAGGCGTGCGGATACCGTAGCCACGGGCTGCAAAAACGTGGCCGAACTCATGTAGCAACACGCATAAAAAAGCCGAACTGACAAAAAGCAGCGCATCCACTGCGCCCGCCACCCCGTGACCACCGCTCATCCCCTGCATGGCCACTAAAGCGAGAAGAATAAAAAAAGTGACATGAATACGGACTTCCGTGCCGGCGATTGTCGCTATTTTCAGAGACCATTTCATAGATGCCCTACAAAGCACGGAAGCCCCAAAAAAGCAAAAGGTGCCTGGAGAAAGTCTCCAGACACCTTGCTCATCAACACTAACTACCTAACCCTAAAAACGAATGCTGATATCAAAGGTAAAGCGGTCTTCGGTCAGACCGTTCGGCTCAATGACCGCTTTTTCATAGGCAAAGCCTAGGTCCACATTGGCCATGATCCGAGAGCGGAAACCAACGGCCAGTGTGCCCTGTGTCACTCCATCGGCACCGCTAGCGCCGAAGTTGATCACATCATAACCTTCCGTATTGAGACCGATGTTGTTACCCTCGTTGATGACCGTGAAGGCATTGAACGCGACGAACGGGATGAACCAGCGGCAGGTATAATAGTCCGCCATCAGGCTGTAATGAACGAAAGTGCTGTTTTCATCACTATCGTTAGGCAGACGCAGGCCCAGGTTTCCAGAGAGATGGAAATCGCCAAAGCCCTTCTGAGCGGCGACAAACAGATCCCATTCACCACCCCCACGGCCCTGGAAAACTTCACGGTCCCCGGTCGGGATCTTGAAGGTAAACCCAGGTGTCAAGATGAACTGGTTGGCCTCGTCATCAATGAGCGCATACTTCAGACCCAAGGCGAGATCCATCCAGCCTTCCGGGTTGGCGATGGCATCGTTGTTGATGTCAAGATAGCCGTCCTGAGTCGCGATGATGGCCAGACGGTCAGTGATCGCATAGCGGATCTGCATCGCGTAAAGCTGCGCATCTCCGCCACCAAGAAATTCATTGTCGATGTTGTGGTAAACGAAGACGGGCCGGATCTCCGAGCGGATCACCGCATCTTCGTGAAAGAAGGGGTTGGCCACCGGTGAGATGGTGTGTTCCTTCCAGCTCACAGCCTCGACCGGAACCGTGGGGGCTTTACCTGAAAGAACGGGTGTGCCGGCCTGGGCGGCATGGATGATTGAGAGGGCGGCGCAGGTGCCCAGACTGAGCCTGCGCAACCACCGACGGGAGTGTGTGTGTTGGTCCATGGAAGAAAGTAAGCACGAGGAACCCCGGCTTGATCCGCGTAGGTTGTCATTGAGTGAGCCTTCATTTCCCTATGCCGCCAATTGCCTGATCAGACTCTTTGGACAACCACTGAAACGGATCGTTCGGATTCCAATAGGATTCATTTTCAGCAAGTCTGACGAGTGAAATCGACGATGCATCACAGTTGAACAAGGGCTTCTTTGAGCCTAGCAAATGGGCCATGAAACTCTCCACCTGGAACGTCAACGGCATCCGCGCATCTTTGAACAAAGGCCTACGCGAGTACCTCCTCACTCATGAGGCAGATGTCATTTGCCTCCAGGAAACGAAGGCCATGGAAGAGCAGGTGGATCTGGCTTTTTTCGCGGGCTATCAGGCAATTTGGAACAGTGCGGAAAAGAAAGGCTACTCCGGCACCTGCATCCTCAGCCGGGTGCCCTGGAAAAGCCATGCTCTGGGCATGGGTCTTGGCGAACATGATCGTGAAGGACGGGTCATCACCACCGAGTTCCCAGATTTCTTTTTGGTCACAGTGTACACTCCGAACAGCAAGGCGGGACTGGCGCGGCTGGCCTATCGTCTTCAGTGGGACGAAGCGTTTCGAGCCTATCTGAAAAAGCTGGAAGTCCGCAAGCCGGTACTGGCCTGCGGGGATCTCAACTGTGCGCATCAGGAGATCGATCTGGCCAACCCGAAGTCCAACCGCATGAACCCCGGCTTCAGCGATGAAGAGCGGGCCAGTTTCACGCAGCATCTAGAGGCGGGGTTTCTAGATGTGTTCCGTGAGTTCGACAAATCACCGGGCCGCTACACTTGGTGGACGCAACGCACCCCGGATGCCCGAGCAAAAAACATCGGATGGCGTCTGGACTACTGGCTGGCCTCCGCAGCCTTGCGTCCGGCGATTACTTCCTGCATCATCCGTGACGACATCCACGGCAGCGACCACTGCCCGGTCGAGATGGTCATCCAACCCTGAGCTTCGTCATGAAACACCTCCTTCTAGTCTTCGCCCTCCTTGGCAGTTTTTCATTGCAAGCTGCGGATAAAGCCAAGCCCACCGAAGTGACCTACAAAGAGCTCAAGTGGCAGGACGATGTGTATTTTTTGAACGACAAGCCCTACACCGGAACAACCCGTGACAAGCACAAGGATGGCAAGGTGAAAGGCGAGTATTCCTTCAAGGACGGCCGGCTTCATGGAGTGGTCCGGGAGTGGTGGGAGAATGGACAGCTTTCCACAGAAACGAATTTCGAAAATGGGCAACGCCATGGCCTCAACCGCTATTGGTCAAAAAGCGGCCAGCTCATGAAAGAGCAAGTTTACGAACACGACAAATCCGTGAGCGAGAAACACTATGAAGTGAAGGAGTGATCACTGGGATTCCAAGCGACCTTGCTTGTGCCTATAGCCCTGGATCATGCCCCGACCAATATCCAGATTGTACATTCGTTGCAGGTCTTTGAGCTCAAGCAGCGTCCATGGCACCAAAGGGTTGGCACCATTTTTGGTGTAAACCAATTCATCAGCCACATAAATGCACGAATGAAAGGCATTGCCGTTGGGGTTGATGAACATCAATACATCGCCAAAACGATAGGGAGGCTCTATTTGCTGGAAGTTTTCGATGACAGCGCTGGAGGCAAGGTGAGAATCCAGATAGTAATCCTGGGCTGTGAAATTGAAAAAATTCAAAGTGGTCCAGTGACAGTCGGGAAAGCGAATGTGTGTGGTGAAATCATCACCCGGAAAAGTATAGAGCAGCTTGCGTGGTAATGCAGGTAGCACATGCAAAAGATCCAGGTGATCAATCCCGGGAATGTTCGAGGTGGCCTGAAAAAGGGGTTCCAATTCCTTGCGCCTCAGGTTCAGGCCCGTTGACCAGTAATCCAACATTTTTTGGATGTCTGTTCCGCGATTGACCTCCAGTCGGGCGATCAACGTGCGCGTGCGGGTCAGCTTCTTTTTGATGAACTGGGCCTCTGAGTCAGACTTTGCCATGCCGAGTAGAAGGGGAATATCACTGAAGGCCAAAGTCTCTCCACGATGATAGGACAAGTGCCGGAGGGTGGAAATCAAATCTGCTCGCAACCCAGAGTCCTTCGCCCAAGCGTCCACATCTCCGCCGAGGAAGAAGATGGGATATTCATAAAATTCATTGAGTGGATAAGCAGCCAGCGCTTCATAAACATGCTGCCGATCCGTCTCATTCATGGCTTGAATCAATGCCGCACTCGGGAAAAGATTGACTGTGCCATTCCGACGGATGACTCCTCGGGGATTGAACAGTGGGCTGACGAGTTCGTTCGAGAGCTCCGTATTCGAAATGAGATTTTCGAATTTTTCAAATTCCTCCTCTGGAATGCGCCAACGAGTCTGCGTGTCCGGTGTGGGTGCCCTTGAGACGACGGTGTCAGGTGCCTCCAAATAAAAGTAATAACACTGGATCTTTCCCCAGGGGCCTTCCTTCGTGAAAAAGGGACTGTCGGGAAGTAAAGTATCTTCTTGGCCCATCAATGGGCAGGCAAAAAACCAGGGAATCATTCCCATAACAGCAAGTGTGCTGAGAATAAGATGCTTCTTTTGGTTAGGCTTGGAGGGCTTGGGCATAGACTGAAGCGCTGATACAAATCGCTAAATGGAACTCCTGGCAACCAAAGACTGATAAAGCTTTGGCTTATCCATGAGTGTCAAAACTTTGTTTTAAAACGCGCCATAACTTAGAGCGGCGCAAGCCATCGTCTAATAGCCGGATCATGATCAATCAGGGCAAAATTGGAGTCCAAAATAAATCAGTCGGCACTCATCTGCCTACTGAGCGGCTGTTCCGCCAAACAGCCAAAACTCCTCGAAAACCCGCCACCGACCCTTATGAAGATACCTCAAATCGACCTCTGCTCACTTGGCCGCTTGGCTTTGATCTTCAGTCTAATAGGGAGCACTGTGACAACAGCCAAAGGACAGGTCACAGGCTCCTGGAACATCAACAACAATGGCAATTGGAGCCTCGGCACCAACTGGCTTGGAGGCACCATTCCCAATGGCATTGATCACATCGCGGAATTTAATTTTCAAATCAGCACGAACCGCACCATCACGATTGATTCCGCTATTCCAAGCACGAATGTAACGTTAGGCGGCCTGCAGCTTGGCGATTTGAGCGGGGGCAGTTCCTACACCATCACAGGCGGCACGATCATCATGGAAGCAAGCGCGGGCAACGCTTTCATCACCAAACTGAACAAGGGGGGCAATGACACGATCGCTTCCACTCTCCAGTTGAACAGCGCCGTGGATATTGAGGTTCAGGACACCAACTCCAACAGCCAGGGCATCATCCTATCGGGATTGGTGACAGGGGGGGCGGCAGGCGGCCCCATCATCAATTTCAGCGCCCTCGACGCTGACGCTTCTGTACGGTGGCTGCTGATCAATCGGAATACCAATGACTTCGCGGGTCAGCTCGTAATCAATTCCGGCCTGCTGCGGCTTGAAGGCGGTGCCCGCAATACGACCTCCAACACCTTTGGTGCAAATGGTGCCGGTCTGCGTGGGGTCGGCAATGAGACGATCATCAACAACGGAGGCCGTGTGGATCTGCGTGATAGCGATTATGATGTGCAGGCGGATGACACGGAAATCTTTTCCATTGCAGGGGCGGGGCCGAACAATCTGGGTGCTCTGATCAATACCTCCAGCACAGCCACGTTGTCGCATCTGATCCTGACTGGAGATGCCACTGTGGGGGGGGTACTCGACTACTGAACTGCGGCCTCACTTAAATGCAGTGGGGGATGCGGAAATCGCGGCGGTGCTGGACCTGGGAGGACATGACTTTACCAAGATCGGCACAGCAACCATGATCATTGAAAATGCCGACATTCAAAACCGCACGGGCTCAGAATGGAACATTCATGAAGGCACCCTACAGTTCCGCAACCGAGGTGGTGTGGTGGGAGGTGCCATGATAGGCGGCACGCAGTACGGCAACCTGCTGAACGGGATGACCTTCAACGTTGCCTACTACGATGGAACCTTTGACGGCGTGGATCTCACGAATGGCAGCCGCACTTCCGACCCCTTCGGCCCAAACCGTGATAACAGTGATCTCGTCGGCAACTCAGTAACAGCGGCTCGTCTAGCCATGCGCACTGACTGGGCGACGGGCAACACCCATGCGCCGAACACTAAGGTTACCGAAACCTATGACAACATGACCATCAATCTGAACTACGGATCATTGGTCCGTGAAGGCAACACAGAGGCTGGTCGCACCTTCGATCATATTTTCACCCCCACTTCGACCTTCAATCTGGTAGGGGGTGGTATGAGTGAAAACATCTTCAGCATGGCAGGCGGCTCCAGTGGCTATAACAGCGCCATTGACGCTTATGACCATCCCGGTGTGACCGAAATCCAGGGTCAAATTGACAATACCACCGGTGATAATGAAGGGACCGGTTTCACCAAGCGCGGCAACCGTGAACTGAGGCTGACCGGCAGCAATGCAAACTTCGACGGCGACGTTTTGGTGAAGCAAAGCACAGGCCGTTTCATGCCAGCCCAATACAGCACCACTTCGGCTACAGGTGCGCCGGAATCTCAGTATTTCAGCCTGTCCCTGGCCGGTGCCGCAGGAAGTCTGAATAATGCGAACTCCCTCACGCTGACACGCTGGGGATCTCTGGCATTGCTGAACAACTCGGCCAACACTGTTTATAGCAGCTCCAATAACAACGACCGCCTCAATGACACCGGCCTGCTGAATCTCAGGAACGGATTCCTCATTCTGGAAACCGATACGGTCGATACAAACACCGAAAATTTCGGCAATGTGGCGGTGGACCTGGGGACCAACTATCTCTTTCTGGATACCCGAGCAGGCGGGCAGTTTGACGGCAGTTTTGCCAGCCTGGATTTCAACAACGGCGGTGTCCTGAAGATCTATGACATGAACAGCGGTCACACGTGGGGCACGGGTGCCACGGATGATCGGCTGCGGCTCAATGACCCCACCGGACTCACGCTGATCGGAACCGATGCTCCGGGCAGCAGTACCCAGCAAGTGATTCCGGGCCTATTTGGCGGCACCCTGCCCACCTTTGCAGCTACAACAGGTCTGCCTGTTCCACGGACGGATTACACGATTCAAAACGCCTATGCGTATGGTGGATCTGGTATCGGGCTGATGACTTTGGACAATGGCTATCTACGTCCGCTGACGGTCTCTGAATACAGTGTCGGAGGCTCGCCAACAGCCGGTACTAACTGGATGGTGGATCGTTATATCCCAGCAGGCAGTGCCTCAGATCGCGCCAACTACGCGCAGAGGAACATCACCAGTGATATCGCGGTGAATTCGCTCACGATCTCTTTCAATCCCTCCACATCGGGTCAGACTGATCCTCTGGCCGCCAGGGACTACATCATTATCGAGCCGGGGCGCACCCTTACAGTTAATTCCGGGATCATCAACTTTGCTTCGTTGATTGAGTCCAGCAACACGGTCGCCGAGGCGGTCATCCGGGGCGGCACCATCAGCATGAACGGCCAGGCAGCGATCATCAACTCGGCCCTCTCTGAACACGACCTGGATGCCAACAGCGGCACCTTCACAACCTTCATGCCGGGCAACAGCGCCTTCATGCGCAGCAACATCATCAATGCCACGGATCTGGTTAAAACAGGACGCAACAGCCTCTATCTGGATACCTGGAACGAATTCTCCGGGAACATCTATGTCAGCGAGCAGGGATCGCTTCTTGCCCGGCATCCAGGGGCGCTGGGGGCGGGGGCTCCGGGAAGAGAACTCGTCATCGGCGGAGCTGGAAACCTGATCTTAGAATACGGCACGAGCATCTCCGGCATCAATCTGCGCGCGACCAATTCCTTTGATGCTTCGCGGACTCTTTTGCGCGCTGAAGGCACTACCCACAGCACCTGGGGTGGTGACGTCATCATGGATGTTGCAGACCAAGCCGGTTCGGGGGAGTTTCAGGCGCACATCATCACGGCCCGCAACAACGGCACTCTGACGATTGGCGGCAACATTTACACCGCGAACAACGGGAACTTTACGGACAACGACACCTGGAATGATCCAACAATCCTCTCCACTGCCATCGGTGAGCGTGGGACCATCAATCTAAAAGGCCAAGTTCGTGACATTGAAAGCGGACCGTTGACCAATGTCGGGGCCACAGGCGACAATGCCACTCGCCTGGACCGTAACCACTCTCTGGTCTTCCAGATGCGCGGACACGATGAGATCAATGTGAATGTCTTTCAGCAGTGGGATGCCACCGGCTCCATCTTTGCCACGCAGGGTTATTTCCGCATCATGTATGATCCCACCGCAACGGGCCTCGACGGCACCGGTTTTCATACCCTGGATGCCAAGGCAGGCATAACCCAGGACAATCAGTGGAATCAGATTTGGCTAGGGGGCCTGCAGAACTTTCTTGGCATAGGAAACTCCGCCACCAACGCTTATCATGGTCACGTCTTCCTCACCCAGCCGGACCAAGTACTGAACTATGCGGACCGCATCAACATCAGCAACAACAACCGCAACCACACGCTGACCCTGGGCGGTGAGCATACCAGCGGCACCGCCTACATCGGCAGCACTGACAACAGTACCGGCTATCGTATCTTCTTTCAGAACGCCAATACAGAGCGTGACCTTCGCATCCTACAGGTGCAGGGCGGCACGCTGGTGGTGAATGCCCGTCTGGAAGATGGCAATACGACGGGGGATAGCTTTAATTCAACTGTGTCCATGGTGGGGCCCGGCACCGTTGTTTTTAACCGCAGCAGCGTTGGCAGTTCCACCGTGGACCGCTGGAACTTCATGGCAGGCACGACCATCTGGAATGAGATGACGGGCAACAACCAGTTCGCCCGCACACGCGGTACTGGGACCAATGCGATTGCCTCCATCTCAACCTGGGGCGGCGGAGATCTGGAACTGGCAGCTCAGGCTGCTGCCCGCACGCAGACCCTGGACGGCAACATTTACCTCCTCAACGGCGCCAGCTCCGCGACGGTGAACACGAACGGTACCTTGACCCTCGGCAGCGCAACCGGCCGCACGTTTACCCGCAGGGAGGGCTCCTCTCTGGCCTTTCTGGAAAATGGTAATGGTGCCATCAACATCAACGCCACAGGAATTCCGGGCACAGCGGGAGATTTCCTGGGGGCGTGGGCCGTGTATGGCAATACTGCTGAAGGAGTAACCGACTGGGCCGGACGTCAGAGCACAACTGGTGTTCAGGCCTTCACGGCCTATGATGCGGATACATTCTCCCCTACCAGCCACACGAACCTGACAACGGACACCACCCTGGCGGCGAACACGGAAAGCAGCACTCTGCGCTTTGCAGATGCGGTGAACCTGGACATCGGTGCCGGTAATACGCTGAGCTTGAATCAAGGCGGCCTGCTGATCCCAGGGACGGTTACGGGTGACATCAACATCAGCGGCGGCAGTCTCACCAGCACTTGGGCAGGAGGTGATAATGACCTGATGGTTTATAATTACGGCCAGGGCACCACGACCATCGCATCTGTGATCACAGATGATGGAGCCAATCGGGTGAACTTGGTCCATGCGGGAAATGGCACCACCGTGCTGACGGCAGACAACACGATGACTGGCGACGTTTACCTCAACCGCGGGGTCATCCAGATCAGTAATGATTCCCAACTCGGTCAGGTAAATGGTTCCGTCTCCCAGATTGTATTGGTCGGAGCAGGCAGCAGCTACTCCAACGGCACTTCAAACAACACGGTTACCTTCAGCGGCGGCGGGGCGGGCAGCGGACTCGCGGCCACTTTCAATACCTCCAGCAGCACCACGACGAGCAGCCGTGCGGTCAATAACATCACCGTGACCAATGGAGGCAGCGGCTACAACGCCGGCATCTACGCGACATTGAATGACGGCACCGCATCCAATGCCAGCGCTTGGGCGGTGCTGGACAGCGGGAATCTGCACTTTGATGGTGGTGTGCTGCACGCCACGGAGAGCTTCTCACTGAATGGCGGCCGCACCCTGTTCCTGGGTGGAAATGGTGGCACCTTGCGGGTAGATCCAGGCAAGGTGCTGACCATCGATGGTTTCATTAGCGGTGAGTACAACCACGTCCACTCCGCCAATGGTTATACGCAGTCCAATAGCCTGGGCAATGCCTGGGACGCCTCTTCCGTGCGCAATCCGGATATCGGTGACCTGACGATTGACGGCGGTGGAACGGTAGTCCTCACAGGTGCGCCGGACGGCACGGTGCGTGCAAACATGTTCAATAGCTACGGTGGCATCACCTGGATCAACGAAGGCTTCCTGAGCGTGGCCTCCGCAGGCACCTCAGCCGGCGGCGGCACCTTAGGCACTCATAGTTCCTGGGTGGACGGCACCGTGATTGGTGCCAACGGCACGTTGGAACTGAGGACCACCTCGGATGCGACGATCCAGGAGTGGTTCACGCTGAATGGCCAGGGCTATCAGGATGCCGGAACCTTCCGCAGCTTGGGAACCGCACGTGTTTACCGCTTGGCTGGTCAGGTAAACATCCAGGACGACGCCGTGTTCCAAATCATGAACGGCTCTGACTTCCGCATCAATGAAAGCGGCGGTGACTTCTTCGGAAGCGGTGATGTCATCCGCAAGGGCAGTGGCAGCTTCCGTTTCTATGGGAACAACCCCTCCTGGACAGGGAGTTTCATCTCTGCCAGCGGCACCAATTACCTTTCCAGTGCGGCCAGCCTACAGGGCATGACAAGCTTGGTGCTGGAGCGCAATTCTCTCCTTATCTATTCAGCGGGAGGCACCTCCATTGATGAATTCCGTGACCGCCTTCCAGATAGCCTGCCCATCACCGGAGATGGTTATGCCCGCCTGCGCATGGATGCCTCGGGCGGGGTGCATTCCGGCATTGAAAAAGTGGGCACCCTCACGGTGAACAAAGGGGTCTTTGGCATCGAATTCAGTCTCGGTGCCGACCTAGTAGCTGGCAATCCACGCCTACAGGGGGACTACGGAGGCTGGCACTTTGACGAGATCGTTCGCTCGCCTGGCACATCGGTACATTTACGCAATTTCGATTCCGGCACAGACTTCGCCGGTGCTGACTTCGCGACAGGAGCCGTCAACGATAAAGCGGTGCTGCGTGTTGACACGGCACTGCCAATGATCGGCTCCGGCGATGGATCGGCAGGAAACGCCCCAATTGTTCCGGGCTTCTTTGGGGGCACTCGTTCTCTGCTTATAGCTGCCGACGGCACGACTCAGCGTTTTGACGAGGCTTACACGGCGTTCCGTCTGGTGACCATGGACACGGATGGATCGGGCAACAATTATCTCCGCACGCTGAAGGACTCTGAATACAAAACGGTCGGCAACCCAGATGGTGCCACGACCACTTCCGTTTCCCTGGATAGCGAAGGCCTCTCCGCAGATCAGAATTTGCGCATCGTTGGACGGACGTCTGACTCTCTGACCTCAGGTCAGTTTGGCAGCACCCGTCAAAACTCCATCCTGACACTGAACCAGACGCAAACGGTGAATTCATTGTCGTTCAATTCCGACACGTATGTGATCAATACTGCTGCCAACCCGACGTCATCTTCAACCTTCGGTGGCGATTACACAGCGTTGCACATGAGCGACGATACCACCATGACTGTAGCCTCCGGGGTGATCCAGGCGTCAAACTTTGGCGTGCTGAATCGAGGCGGCGGCAGCATCACCAACAACAGCAACGCCAACCTGGACCTGCGTTCTCAGATCAATGGCGGCAAACTCGACTTTGCAGGTCAGGAGGCACAGATTTATGTGGGCGGGCTCTTCACCCGGTATAACACCTCTACCCAGCCCGATGCTCATGAAGGCGTGGACGGCGACAACACTACACTGACCATTGCCTCGGACATTGTAAACACCAACGGTCTGGTCAAAACAGGTCCGGGTGCCTTGATCCTGACCGGAAACAACTCTTACACCGGCAGCACTTATATCAATCAAGGCACATTGTATGCCCGCAGCGACTATGCGCTAGGGCAGAGCGAAGACGTTTACCTCTCTGCTGCGGGCGCTTTTATTGTCAGCCAGGGCACCACTATTTCTGGAGTGGACATCCACGTGGGCAAGCTCAACGCCAATCAAAGTGTCCTGGCCCTGGAACAGGGTGCCACCTGGGGCGGTAACATCATCCTGAATAACGTGGACAGCGCTGGTAGCACCAGCTACACGCGTAATTTCATTCCCCGCATCTACACGAATAACACCAATCTGGCCACCATTCGTGGGGACATCTATGGTGGCAGCGCCGTGCTGGCGGGTGCGCAGGGCACGGAGTCACAAATCTTCACCACCTACACGGGTGCGGCCGGGATTCTCGACTTGAAGGGCAGCATCCGGGATACGGTATCCGGAGCTGTCGGTTCGCCGCTGACAGCCGCCAATCAAAACCAGGTCCTGCGCATGGAGGTGATCGCCACGACCAATGAGGCCAATGTCCAACTCTGGCAGCCTTACGATTCCGCAGGCCAGATCATCCTGAAGCGCGGTTACCTGCGTTACTCCGGCGAGGGGGACTTCTACACGGCTGCTGCTGCCGCTGCGCTGAATCCTGACAATCCCATGTCCGGCCTGCATATGGGTGGGCGCGGTTTGATTGCCAGTGGCACCGGTGACGGACAAACTAGCTCAAACCTGACCTTCGTCCTGGCCAATGAAGGCTCGGTTTTCAACCTCTCCTCATGGACTGTCGGCGGTGATACCACGGACTCTGAAAATTTGTTTGGCCACGGAAACTGGGGCTTGGGCAATACGACGGGCAACTCCACGATCGGCGGTGAAAACCGTTCGGGTGAAGTGGTGTTCGGCACCGGGACGGGGACGATCAAGTTCACCCCTTACACGACATTGGTGGACCGTGACCTGCGGCTCTATGCCGCCCCTGGAGGTGAGGTCACCATTCGCGCCAATTTTGTGGATGGCGGCACGGCTTCAAACCCGGTCAACACCTCCATCACCAAGATCGGTGCCGGACAGGTAAACCTCCAGGGTTCCAGTGCAGGAGCTTCTACCGTAGAGGGCGTGAATGTCCTCGGCGGGATGCTTCTGCTGGAAGGCTACGATGTGAACTCCAGCCGCCGGATCGGTGCCAATGCCAGCCTGCTCATGGGCGGCGGCATCCTGGCCATGGACAGCGGCGGCCAGGAGAACCTTGGCACTCTGACTCTAAATGCGGGCGGGTCCGCCCTCGCCGTGGTCGGCACCAGCCTGCTTGACATTGCTGCCCTTGGCACGCGCAGTGAAGGCGGCAGTCTCCATTTCCAGAGCATTGCAGGGGGCACCATCCGCCTGGGCGGCCTTGCGGACGGCACCCGCCTCGGTTCGTATGCCACTTTTGGTTCAGCGCTTAGCAACACCCCCACGGCGACGGATTGGGCGGCGGTGAATGCCAGCGGTGATGTGGTGGCCTTCACCAACTACGCGAACGATACCTTGGGAGCAGGCCTGCATACGGATCTGGCCGGTTCTTCGATGGTTGCAGGCGAGACCGCTTCCGTCCGTTTCAATACGCCTGGCGCCGCCTTCACCAGCGGCTCGCTTACGGTGACTGATGGTGGGCTTCTTTTCACCAACAACTACACCGGCGGCACCGCCATCGCGGATGGCGTAGGCGTGACCTCATCCGGTGGCCGGGATCTCATCCTGCACAACTATGCTTCAGGTTCTGTCACGATTGCAGGTAACATTACAGGAAATCAGAACGTCGTCTTCACTGGCACTGGAGAAACGGTTCTCTCAGGCACAAACAGCTACACGGGTGCCACCTACATTACCGGAGCCGCCTCACTGGCCATGGACGGAGTGGCTCGGCTTGGTTCGGGCGCACTGCACATGAACGGAGGTACGCTGAACCTCACCGGCACGGGTACGGATACTCTGGCCGCCGCCATCACCCTGGGCAGCAGCGACGGCGCACTGGTCGTGGATGATGTGGGCAAGACCCTGGTGCTGCGTGGAGTCATTGCCTCCGAGGCCAATCCTGTGGCCACCCTCACCAGCAACCCTAACAGCGGCGGCCTTCGCATTGAAGGCTCGGGCACTGTGCAGTTTGGAGCCCGCACAGACGGTACCACTCTCGTCGGCGTGGTCAATACCTACACGGGCCTCACCGTCCTGGGTGATGGAACCAATCCTCTCACTGTAAGCCTGCAGGGCGGCGGGGCGAACAACACTCAGCACACCCCGTTTGGCAGCACGGACTCCTGGACGGACGGCACCATTGTGAAGAACAACGTGACTCTCGAGTTTGCACCCCAACAGGCGGGCGGGGCTGGGAACGATCAGGTTCGCTACCGTGAGTGGTTCCAGTTTGGCGAACAGGCGGGAGACCAGGTGAACCTGGTCCACACCACCGCGCGCCAGATCACCCTGGATGGCTTTTACAACATCGTCGGGGATCTGAACATCCACACGCAGAATACTGGCCTCACCGGTGGGGGAACGGCGAATCGTGACGTTCTGTTCAATCCCAATGAAGGCGGCCTCTTTGGCAGCGGGGACATCATCAAGACCGGCACCGGCAACCTCTACTTTTACAACAGCATGGTGGATTGGACCGGTGACCTGGATATCCGTGAAGGGTTGGTTCTCCAGACCCCCTACCCGGGAGCTCCGGTGGAAAGCACCGGGGATATCCTCATGGGTGATCCAAGTGGCGTCTCCACGGCTTTGGCGCAGTATCGTGTGCAGGCCCGTTATGGGAACTCCACCACGGCGCTCGATAGTGGTCGTCAACGTTTCGTCATCCCACGTGACATCAGTGTGCGGGATAACATCAAACAAGAAATCCGCATCGGGGGCAGTTACTCCCCTGAGATCGCTTTGGAATACACCGGGGATATCTACCTGGGCTCGGGCAGCACCGGTGGGACAGACACCTCGGGTCGCGTTCGGTTCTACTATGAAGATACCACAGGCTATGATGGCAGTCTGGTCGGTCATCAGCAGCATGTGCTCATGAACTTCACCGGAAGTCTGAGCGGTTCAAACAATCTGATGCTGGATGCCAATGAGGGCGGCAACCCGAATGATGATCCGAATGACCAGTTCGTCACCTTCATATTCAGCGGTGACAACAGTGCTTTCACAGGGAAACTGACCATTGGATCTGAGCAAGGCATCGGCACCAATAGTTTTGACCGCGACGACAACGAGATCTTCCGCGCTGGGTCTGACAAAGCGGTCACCGCAGCCAATATTGTGGAACTCAGGAACCTCAGCACCTTTCAGGCGGGTGGACAAAGCCTAACTATCGGCGGCCTAACCGCCAATGATGGCGTCAGCAGCACGGGCCTTTATTCATTCACAAGTCCGACCTGGGATTCAACACGCAAGACCACGGCGGATCTTGATGCCATCAGTGTTCCGACGGATGCTACCTCCGGCACGCTTCACGGCACAGGCGGCACATTCAATTACAGCCCTGTGGGCGGTAGTTCAGCCATTGTTGAAAATGCTTCTGCGATACCAGGCACGCTGAGCATCATCCAAAATGGCGAAACCGCGTGGGATGTTTATTTCCGCGACGGCGTGCCCTCGGCTCAATTTGAAGACAGCACCGCCACTCCCGGCTCCCTAAGTTTGGAAAAACTAGGGACTGGTATCGCTTCACTCACGGTTTTCAATGACTACACGGGCACCACGACCGTGACAGAGGGTACCCTCCAAGTCGGTCAGGGCGGTAATGGCGAGTGGGGTCTCATCATTCAGGGCACGTCCTTTGCACAGACAGCCAGAGCTGTTGGCGGACGTGCTTTTGGCAGCACAGGAACAGGCACCACCACGGTGATGTCAGGAGCCACCATCAGCGGCTCTGGCCACGTGCGTGGTGACCTCGTTCTCAATGGCAACCTAAAACCCGGAGACGCCATCAGTGGTGTCGCAGGCGCGGCCCAGGGCACCCTCTTCATCGGGAACAGTGGTGGCCGCAATCTCGTTATCAATCCAGGTGCAGTGATGTCACTGCAAATCACATTCCCTAGCATCTCTGATTCAACCCTGAGCGGCAGTGACTACTTCATTGGGATGCCCGACTATGAGCCGTATATCGCTAACTTGGACTTCTCGTATGAAGGTTCCGACTTCCGCAGAGCCTTTTCTTTCTCTTACGGACAGGCCAATTCAGATATTCCCACGACATTGCATGACCACCTCGAAATCGGCGGCGGCGTGATTTGGAACGGCGGTCTGATTGAGGTTTTGCCTGATTCCCTCGCTTTCAATCCTGAGGCCGGAGACGTTTATAACCTCTTTGACTGGTATGGTGTCTCTGATTGGGGTGACTTCAGTGTCGGTAGCAGCCGTTATCTGGTCGGTAACGGAGATGACAATGGAAACCTGAATCTGCCAGACCTCTCAGCCTTTCCAGATCTGCGCTGGGATACCGGTTTGTTCAATAGCCACGGCATCGTGCTCATCGCGGTGGTGCCTGAGCCCGGGCGTGCAGTGCTGCTCGTCATGAGCCTTGGTTTCGCCTTTTTCCGTCGGCGCAGATCCATTGGTTAGGCATGGCGTAAACCAGGAGGGGATGGGTGGCAGCAACCATGCTGCCCATTCCCTCTTTTAAGCAAGCACCCTCTCACTTCCTGATCCAGCGTGTGCCCAGGGCCACACTCCACTGATACTTGCGTGCATGTTCACGAATCAAAAAAGGGAGATCCTTTTCTAGAGCGAGTTCAAAGTGCGCCGAAAGCTCCTGCTTCAACCAGTCGCGGGTCGAACCTGTGGGCCAGTTGCCACGAGGGGTGAATTCTTCCAGCCAGGTGCAAGGCGTTGTCAGTAGCAGTTGCCCGCCCGGCTTCACCAGCTCCGGCAGGCGTGCGATCAACAGGGCCGGGTCGGTCAGGCGGCAGAGCAGATTGGCCGCATGGACAAGATCATAACTGCCCAGATTCGCCCGCAGATGCATCGCGTCTCCTTGCTCAAACTGCACCCGCTCACGCGGACAATCTGCCGGCACAGACGCCACCAAAGAAGTCGTGGCCGCGCCTTCATCCACACGCTCATAAGGCAGGTCTGAATCAATCAACTGCGCCGCCGCCTCAACGAAACTGTGGCTGTAATCAATGCCCACGACCAAGGTCACGTGCTTAGCGAGTTCAAACGAAGAACGCCCCACTGCACAACCCAGATCGAGCGCCGTCTGCGGCTGCCGCGAAAAGTCCGCCAACTCCGTCACCGTCCGCACCGCAAACCCCAGCGCCGACTGCGGCCCCTGCTCCCACGGCAGCACCTCATGCGACGCGCCGTAATGGAAGAGCAGGTATTCATCGAGCAGACGCCGGGTTTCGTAGATATTCATGGAGTGTAGGCTACGCTTGCCTGAGACTTGGAGGAAACATCCGCTTTAGAAAAGTATGTTTTCAACAAAGGCCTCCACGTGCATCGGCAGCTTCCGATGTTTCCTGGTGATAGCAACCACATCACGCTCAAAGCGTTCCTTCAGGGCAATGGGAACGATGGCCTCTTTACGCCGGTAAAGGGCCAAGGCACGGCGGGGCACAAACGCGAGGCCGAATCCTGAGGCGACGAGGTTGATGATCAAATCGAAGCTGTCCAACTCCATTGCGGGTTCGATCACCAAGTTTTGGCGCTTCATCCAGCGTTTCAATGCCTTGCCTGTGTTGGTGGTCGAACTGATCATGAGCCAGGGCTGTTGATGCAACCACCCATGAAGACGATCCGAACGTTTGATGGCCGCCGCCTTGGCCGCTAGTGCCGCCGGGCCGACGAGTACAAAGGTGTCCTTGAATCTATGCGTCACCTTTACCGTTTCGGGCAACGGTGAAGGAGGACAGAGCACCCCAATGTCAATCTCACTGGCATCAAGTGCCGTGAGAATGGCTTCACTGGGGTTGTAACTCACCTTGCACACAGTCTCTGGGTGTCTCTGGTGATTGGCATGGAACAAGCCTGGCATATGGGCCATGGCCATTGACCGAGAAACGCTCACTCGAACGATTGGACGTGCTGAAGAGAAAGACGAATGCAGCCCATCCAATGCTTGCGACACACTGCCGATCAAACGTGTTGCTTCGATTTCCAGGTAACGACCGGCTTCCGTGACTTCAACAGATCGCGTGGTCCGATTGATAAGACTCAGGCCCAACCTCTGTTCCAATGATTGCATCTGCCGAGTTAAGGCACTCTGAGATAACCCCGCTTCACGCGCCGCCCGTGTGAAACTACGGTGCTTCACCACCAAGTGAAACAGATGCAGGGCATACAGATCGAAGGGTTTATGAGCCAGATACTCTTGCATTATTAACAACAATACCCGCATTTAATGCATTTCACACAAAAGATTTATGCATGGATTATCTGCCATCAACCCACCCCAAACATCATGGCAGACATCAACGACCGACTACCGCAAAACATCGAAGGCAGATTCTACGTGGACACCACGTGCATTGATTGTGACAACTGTCGCAGCCATGCACCGGGTTTCTTCAGACGAGATGACGACATAGGCTCCACCTACGTTTACCGGCAACCCGTCACCGAGGAAGAAATAAGCGATTGCATCGAAGCAATGGAGTGCTGTCCGACAGAATCCATCGGCGGATAACAAAATATCAAACAAAAAGCCCTGTCTTGATCGAACAAGACAGAGCTTCTAAAATAACCAGTTAGGCTTCAGTTCGCCAGCGCTTCCAGCAGATACTTAGCAGGCTGGAAGTGCTCGATCAGGATCTCATGCTGGTCGCCGCGATGCATACGCACCTGCTTGATATCGAAGTTCGGTGTCTTGTGTGGGGCAAAGAGGATATCATCGTGCGTGGCGTTTTGGTGACGCTTGAACTGGGCCGGGGTGATGTGACCGCCGAGATGGTCATCACGACCTGTGGCCAGATGACAAGTGCCGAGGACTTTTTCATCCTGGATGTCCGCGCCTGAAACTGGCAGCACCTGGGTGCCAAAACCGAGTTCGCCGAGGACGCCTGTCATGGGGTCATCCAGGAGCTTGGCATTGTGCGCATCAATCGTGGCCTGATTGCCGCCGATGAGTTCGCTCTTGATGATGCAACCTTTGGTAACAGTGAGTTTGCCAAGGGTGCCGTCTTCATACTTCATGGGGAAGAAACCTTCTGCCCCTGTAGGAACGAAATAAACCTCTCCGGCTGGCAGGTTCGCCACATCCGGGGTCGTGCCACGGCAGAGACCGTGACTTTTTTGCGCTTCCTGCCCGTTAAGTTCCAGCTTGGCCGTGAGAACTTCACCGGTTTCCAGGGCAAAATCAATTTCCACGGAGTCGGCGTTGGTCATAGCGAGACGCAGTTTTTCGGCATCGCGGCTGACTTCGTCGTAGTCCACGGACAGGCCCGTATTCAGGATGATGTCATTGAGGCCGTGGAGGGTCGCGCCCCGGAAGCCATACTGCTTCGCAAAGGCCGTCAGCGGCGCGGTGGCCGAGAAGGTGGAGATGCAAAGGATGATGTCGTAATTCGTATAGATGTCCTTCTCCAGGCTGAGCGGGTTGCCCTGCATGTCCACGCACTCATCGGGCAGGTCCAGATTGCTGCCGATAGTCTGGGTGTACGCAAACATTTCGCCGCCCTTCATGGCCAATTCTTCCATGACACCGTTTTGCAAGCCGAGATAGAAATGCTTGTGGGCATTGCGCTGAACTGCACGGGCTGGATTGTTTAAAAAAGCCATGTCCTTGGCCTCGGCCAGATCAGGCAGGTCGATCAAAATACAAATCTTGCAGCCAAAGGTAGGCTGAAAAACAGTGTGAAGAAGACGATAGAGATCGAACTTCGGGAAGGTGCGGCCGTTGGCCGTTGTCTGAACGGTGGGCATGGGAGCGGTCATCATAGCGAGAATGTATTACTTGGGTAAAGGCGAATACGGCTTTTTGCAGAAAACCGGGCGCGCTTTTCTTTTTGAATTTTTGAGGCATCCAATAAACACTTCTCTCAAACGAACGCATGAATCTTAAAAAACTCGTTCTCATCACCGGCTGCAGTCGGGGGCTCGGACGCGCCATGATTCATGAGTTCATTGAGCATGGATGGACCGTTGCAGGCTGTGTCCGCGATGCCGAAATGGTCTTGAATTTGCAACGTCAATTCCCTGCCCCGCATCACTTCGATGTCTGCGATGTGGCGGATGAAACTGCCGTGGCAGGCTTTTGCCAGAGTGTGCTCAACCAGTGTGGGACCCCCGATTTGGTGCTCAACAATGCGGCTATCGTCAATGCCAGTGCTCCAATTTGGGAGGTCAGCGCAGAGGAATTCAGCCGCGTGATTGACATCAACATCAAAGGTCCTGCCAGCATCATGCGGCATCTTTTGCCAGCAATGCTGAAACGCGGCAGCGGTGTCATTGTGAACTTCTCCTCCGGTTGGGGCCGCTGCACTGCCCCCGAGGTAGCCCCCTACTGTGCCACGAAGTATGCCATTGAAGGGCTCTCGCAGGCCGTGGCCCAGGAAACAGCAGGCAAAGTCGCGGTGATACCGCTGAACCCAGGAATCATCGATACCCGGATGCTGCGCAGTTGTTTCGGCGAAGAGGCAAGGCACTATCCTGGCCCCGAGGAATGGGCGCGAACAGCCGTGCCTTTCCTGATCAAGCTCGGCCCGAAGGACAACGGCAGGCCGCTGACTGCACCGGGTGGGTGATGCGATTTGGATAGGGAACTTTTGGCATCTGGGCCTCTTCTCGGAAGTGGATTCATCTCGTTCATGAACCCTTTTCATCCATGTCCTGGCCTGGAGCCTGCATCGCCAGTTGCCAGCCGTGGGGGGTGCGCTACTCTCCAGCCCCCTTTCATATCATGCCTGAACTGGAAAACCCCTTTCAAGAAACGCTTCTGCAACGTCATCGTGCGGAGCCCTGCACCGTGGTCATCTTTGGTGCCACAGGCGACCTGACGAACCGCAAGCTCATCCCGGCTCTCTACAACGTGGCTGCGGAGGGGGATTTGCCACCGCAATTTAAAGTCGTGGGTTTCGCCCGCCGCGACAAGTCCGATGAAGTCTTCCGCAAAGAGCTGGAAGAGGGCAACCGCAAAAACAGCCGTCGCGGTCACAGCGATGAACTGTGGGCCAACTTTTCCCAGAGTATCCACTACCACCGCAGCGAATTCGAGGACTTGGAAGGTTACAAGGCTCTGGCTGATTTGTTGGTCAAATTTGACAAAGAGCGCGGAGCACCCGCAAACCGCCTGTTTTACCTCGCCTCTGCACCGGAGGCTTTTAAGCCCATCATGGAAATGCTGCGCGAGGCCGGGCTGAATGAAGGTGTGGGAGGCAAATGGGCGCGGGTGGTCTGCGAGAAGCCGTTTGGCAAGGATCTGGCCACGGCCCGTGGTCTGAATGAAACCGTGGCAGGCACGTTTGATGAAAAGGATACTTACCGCATTGACCACTACCTAGGCAAAGAAACGGCCCAGAACATTATGGTGCTGCGCTTTGCCAATGCGCTGTTCGAGCCGAACTGGAACAGCCGCTACATCGACCACGTTCAAATCACCTGCGCTGAAAACCTGGGGATGGAAGGCGGTCGTGGCGGCTACTATGACACCGCCGGGGCCCTGCGTGACATGGTGCAGAACCATCTTTTCCAGCTCCTCTCCCTGGTGGCCATGGAACCGCCGACCGATCTCAGTGCCGACAGCGTGCGTGATGAAAAGGTCAAGGTCATCCGCGCCCTGCGCCCGCTCGTTGGGCCGGAGGCTGTGGGTGCCAATGTCATCCGCGCCCAATACACCGCAGGCAGTGTGGATGGTGTCCCGCGTGTCGGTTATCGGCAGGAAGATCGTGTGAATTCTGAGTCCAAGACGGAGGCCTATGTCGCCCTGCGTCTTTACATCGACACCTGGCGCTGGCAGGGCGTGCCCTTCTACATTCGCGTGGGCAAGCAGCTCCCGAAAAAGGCCACGGAGATCAGCGTACATTTCAAAAAGCCCCCACAGGTCCCCTTTGCCACTGCGCGCCTGCCCGGCAGCAGTGAAAACACCCTGGTCATCCGCATCCAGCCGGATGAAGGCATCGCCCTGCGCATCCTCTGCAAGCAGCCCGGTCAGGCCCTGTCCATGCAACAGGTGAAGATGGACTTCCGCTACAGCGGTAGTTTTGGCAAAGCCAGCCCAGAGGCCTATGAACGCCTCCTGCTGGACGCCATGGCCGGTGACGCCACCCTCTTTGCCCGGCGCGATGAAGTGGAGAGCGCGTGGAAGTTCATTGATGAACTCGAGCATGCCTGGCACAAATCAACCACCCCGCCTGCCATGTGCGAATACCCCGCAGGCTCCTGGGGCCCGAAAGAAGCCGACGACCTCCTGCGCCAGGACGGGCGCGAGTGGCGGCTGCTTTAGAAGAACCTCACGCCGCTTGTTTTGCGGCCCCTCTAGAACGATACTCCAGCCATGAATGCGACCCTAATGGTGGACAGCTTCACCCCCGAAGAGCAGAGGCAGTTGCTGCAGGCTCTGGTGGACCGGCTTTTCCCTGAACCGGCCCCTGCTGAGACCGATGCCTTTCCTGAGTGGATCATGAAAGAGCTGGAGGAGCAGGAACTCCGCATCCAAGCCGGACTGGAAAAGGGCGAAGACTGGCAGGTGGTCAAAGAAAGATTGAGCAGGGAGTTCTTGCGATGACTGTCATTGTTCGCGAGTCGATCTATGCGGACTTAAGAGAAGCCGTTTTGTTTTATGAGGAACAAGAACCCGGTGTCGGACGTGAATACCTCAAGCACATGTTGGAAGAAATCGACCGTCTGACAGCCCATCCTGGCATCCATGCAAAGAAGGGCAGGTTCCACAGGGCAGTCATTAAGAAATATCACACCGCCATCTTCTACACCCTCACACAGGAGACTCTTGATATCCGCCGCGTGCTCGATCAGCGGCGTGATCCCAAATGGCTCCGTCGTGAACTCAAACGCCCTCTTTAACCTGCCATGCCCCTCACTGAAGACACCCTTTCCCGCCTCGGCACCGAGGTCGCACTGCCAAAGATCGACCGTGCCCTCAAAGAACTCTGGTCCAGCGATGATGCGAAGACGCGGGCCTCCTTGATCAACTTCGCCATCTACAGCGAAGACCCGGACAGCATCCTGACAAACAATGAGCAGATGGCCCGAATCACGGATGACAATGCCTGCCGTGCCCTGCTGATCAATTGCCTGCCTGAGGCCAGACCACCGCGTGCTCGTGCCTGGATCAATGCCCTTTGCCGTCCTTACCAGGGGAAGCAAGTCGTCTGCAGCGAACAGATCTCCTTCGTTTTGGAGGGTGGAGACGCCGCCCAGGTGCAGAACATCGTCTTTGCCCATTTGGACTCTGATCTGCCGCTGATCGTCTGGTGGCAGGGGGATCTGACGAAAAACTTCGAGGAACGTTTTTATAGCCGCATCTCCACTTTGATCATCGATAGCAGCCGCTGGTCTGACCCCGTTTCTGAGTTTGCAGGGCTGCTGAAGGCGAAAGCCGCCGCGAAATTCGACGTCCGTGACCTGAGCTGGACCCGCAGCCACTTTCTGCGCACCGCCCTGGCCAATAGCTTCCAGGATGTGAAGGCACGCGAGCATCTGCCCATGCTCGAAAAGATCGAGATCACTCATGCGCAGGGACAGCGCTGTGCGGCTCTTTTACTAGCAGGCTGGATCAGTCAACGGCTGGGAGCGAAACTGGACGAAACGAAGCCCGGTCTGGTTTTTGCCAAAGCGGATGGCCGCACCCTGGACATCCATCTGATCGAAAAAGCGGATGGCTGCGCCCTGCAATCTCTACGCCTTATCGCCCCATGCTTGGAGTTGTCCATCACTCGGGATGGAGCCTCTGCTTTTGTTCATACACATGCCTCCTGCGAGGGGCACAGCCATGAGGAAATCCTACCTGCAGACGTGGTCAGCGATGCTGAACTTGTCTCTTCCCAGCTCAGCCGTGCCGGCGGCAGCACGCATTATTCGCATGTTTTACCCCTGATTCGGCCCATGTTGGCTCGCCTGTCCTGAGGGCTGTTTTGCTCTTGCCTCTCTTGCGGGCGAGGTTAAGCGTCCTTTACCTTTCACGTCATGTCCGTTTTTATGCGTCCTCTATCCTGTCTCGCGGCTTTGCTTTGCCTGGCATCCACCGTCCATTCTCAATCCTCCAGCAACGGCATCGCTGCCATTGTGAATGGAAACGTCATCACTAAATCCGAAGTTCGGGATGCGGTGAATGCGCAGGAACAGCTGCTGCGTATGCAGTTGCAAAACGACCCCGGGGCCCTTCAGCGTGAGTTAAACAGCCTACGTGCCACCGCGCTGGACAGCCTGATTGATCGGGAGCTGGTTTTGGCAGAGTTCAAACGCATGGGTGCCGCCATCAAGAGCCAATGGGTCGATGATGATATCAACGGGATCGTCCGGGAAAGCTTTAAAGGTGATCGCGAGGCATTCGTCAAAGAGCTGGCCTCTTCAGGAATGACGCTGAAAAAGTTCCGCGACATGCGTGAGAAGATGATGATCGTCCAGGCCATGCGCGGCAAACAGGCTGCTGAGCAACCGCCTGCCACCCCCAAGGAAGTCGAGGAATTCTACAAAAAGAACGTCTCCAAATGGCGCACCGGAGACATGATCAAAATCAGCAGCATCACCATCTCAAAGTTCAGCGGTGAGACAGGCACCAGCCCCGAAGGCCAGAAGAAGATGGCCCAAGAGATCCGCTCCAAACTGCTCAAAGGCGCTGACTTTGCCACCACCGCCAAAACTTACTCCCAAGACAGCCACGCCGAAGACGGCGGCGCTTGGGAATGGATGGGACGTGAACAAATGAAGCCTTCCATCGCCAATGTGGCCTTTAATCTCAAGACCGGTGGTCTGAGTGAAGTCATTGATGATGAAGCCGCTTACATCATCATTGCCTGCGATGCCATCAAATACGGGAACTCGAAGCCCATGAATGAAGTCCGAGATGAAATCGAACGTGCTGTCTCCGCTGAAAAGTCGAAGGTGGTGATCGATAAATGGATGGAAGGCCTGCGCAAAAAAGCCGTGATCAAAAAGGTCGGCTGGTAAGAGATTGCCAAGATCACTTCTTTTCTAGCAGAGCCTTTGCCTTATCAGCGGTGACACCCATCGTTGGCAAGTCATAGTCTAGGGTATCCCCGTTGGGTTTAAAGCCGCTACCGTCCACGTCCACATAGATGGGGTTGTTGTAGGCGCAGGGATGCATCTTTGCATACGTACTGGTGCCGAATCCTGTCTCCATGCCCATCGTCTCATGCATGGTCACGACGATGATATGGGCATCCTCCTGCAAGGGAATGCGCAGGGTTTGATCGAACTTAACCACCCCATCCTGAAACATCTTCGGGTGAGTCTCACGGGTAAAGTTGAACTTCGGATCTGGGCGACTATTCACCAGTACCTGCACACGATTGATGTCCAGCCAGTCCGTGCATTGCACACGCACCTTGAGATCCACGCCGCCCACGCCACGCACATCATCCCCGGCGATTTTGCCATCGGCAGTACTCACTTCCAGGAAGGGGCCGGTCGTCAGCACGATGTTGCCCGCTTTAGCGCGAGGTGCCAGTTCCGCCCAATCAATCTTGGACGGATCATCGGTGCTGCTGGGCAGATAAATGCGCCAGGAACCAACGCCATTACCATAAACCGTATGCGCATCCGCCACACCGATGGCCACCAGCCGGTGCCCCTGATTCAAAAGCTGCCGCCAGATGAATTCACGCACCGTCGAGGCCTTCGCCGCGAGGGCTCCTGGAGCACGGCTGACCTTGAAAGGCGCCTCATGCAGGATGTCCGTTCCGGGGCCATTCTCCGTTTCTGTGCCATCAATCATCCCGCCCACACCGACGAACCCACCATCGGCCACACCGTCCTCATCGCGATCCATGAACATGTTTGAGAGGTCAGGGTGATTGAACTGAATCCAGCGGTCCGCCCGCTCTCCCTGCCAGCGGCGCAGCGTCAGCGCCGTGATACGCGGGTCATCGTTCCAAACCGGGGCACCCCCATCTTGCAGGTAGGGATCAGGCTCGAATGGAAACGCATTGAAGTGCTGTCCACGTCCAGTCAATTCCATGCCCTTGACGGTCTTGATGAAGGGGCTCAGGCCGAGTGCTTGAATCGTCGGCTCCCAGTCAAACAAGCGGTTATGCTCCGTCGTTGGCGCAAACTCCAGATGCTCCACGGCAATGTTGATCAAACGACCGTCCGTGTCGCAGACGTTGTCACCGCTCGGTGTGCTGTGATTGTGAAAGTCGCTGCTGATCCAGCCCTTGGTATCCACCAGTCGTTTCAGCGTGCCTTTGAAGACCACTTCTTTGTTAGGCCCCACAGTCACCTCCTGCGCCAGGTGCCCATACTCAGGACCACGCACCACGACGACACGATACTTCCCTGGATTGATTGGCACCGTGAACTGCCCTTTCTCACTGTGATATTGATCCACACAACCATGGGCACGTTCCTTCGGCCCCAGATCAGGAGTGGGTGTGCCTTCCAGTCCGGCAAAGTGGGCCTTGCAGGGAATGGAAAGGCCCGCCTCATCGGTGATGTCAAAGCGGATGCGGGCGGCCGTTTCAAGAGTCGTCTTCGGGGCCAGAGTTTCACGTTCAGCCACAGGCACCCTGAGCACGGCTTCTGAACGACCGAGGTCTGTCACCTTCATCTCCGCATTACCCGACGGCATTTTGAAGGCGTAGCTTCCTTGAGCATCAGGATAGGCAGGGACAGGTTTGGCGGAGAAGGGCACCAGAATCGTCGCGGTCGTTACCGGTCCCTCTGCGGAATCCAATACGCCTTTCACAAGGCCCACCTTTTTGCCCCGCGCCTCCAGCACTTCCCCCACAGCCTGGGCGGGCGAGGTGCCCACCGCGAAGAATCGTGTGATGACCACCTCTTTTCCCGCCTCAATAGTGATGTCCACACCTGATTTTTCCGCACCGACGACATTCAGAGTGGAGTGGGCATAACCACATTTGTGGGCAGGATTGATGGCATCCGCCCAGAAGATCCCGTCCACGGTTTCCCCCGTGGAATTGAAGCGGGTTAAGTCGGCCTTCGTCGCCACTTTCTGCGGCTTGTCCGTTTCATTGCGCAGAGTCGTCGTGATATAAACACCCTGTTTGCCGTCTTTGACACGGTACTCATTTCTTTTGTAAACGCCGCCGTTCATGCCTGCCGTGGTCACGCTTTCTACTGCGGCTTCACCTGCCGGGCTGCCCTCCATGATCCGCACATAGGATACAGGTCCATGCCCTACCGGGCCATAAATGACGAGTTGGTCATTGGCGGCTCCGCGCAGACTCAGATCATAAAGACAGCCTGGAGACACCCCGTCCTCGCCATAAAAGGTACTCATGTTCGCCCGGCGATTCGGTGCATTGTGGGAGATGACGGCTTCAACCTTATCGTTGCGGAGAATAAAGTCCCCACGAATGCCATCCGCCTCCTTGCCACCGGGCAATTCCTTTTCACGACCCAGCGCAGCCTCAAATGCCTCAGCCCCCCAAAGCACAGGCGATGTGACGGCAAACAATAAGAAGATGAGCTTTTTCATGGGCAGGAGCGTGGTTGGTGAAAGCTTCATGTTACGTGAGGCCAGGCCAGCCTTTTCCAAAACTCCGTCCCCGCCCAGCTTTAAAAGACCTTGGCTTGACGAATGTTTCGTCACGCGGATACGCTGAAGCCCTAAAACCCTCTGCTTTAACTGCATGGACTGCCGTCCCTCCCGCACCACCGACCCAGATGAATGGATCGCCACCTGCCCGGTGGGCTCCCAAGCTGTCTGCGAAGAACTGCGCGATCTTTTCTTCCGCTGGGAGCCGGACCTGAAGGAGTCCATCAACTCCAACATGCTCTGCTTCAACCTGCGCAAGCGCGTGTGTGGCATCAGCGGCTTCAAGACCCATGCGCAGATCACCTTTTATCGCGGCAGTGAACTGCCAGACCCTGCCCGCCTTTTTAATCACGGACTGGAGAATGCCTCCATCCGCAGCATTGACCTCCCTCCCGGCCTGGAGGGTCTGAACTTACGCGCTCTTCGCTCCCTCCTTCATACTGCCGTCTTGTTGGATGGCGAACCCGCCCTGCCCAAGCCTCCGTCCGCACCGCGCGAAGAATGGCCCATGCCTGAAGCCTTGGCAGCAGCTCTGAAGAAGAATAAGGCGGCAGCCGCCTTCTTTGATCAACTCAAGCCCACCTACCAACGTGAGTACAAGGTCTGGGTAGGCATGGCAAAACAGCCCGACACGATTGCCCGCCGTCTGGAGGAAACCCTGCGCGCTCTGACCGCAGGAAAGAAATGGGCACAAAGGAAAGAAGCCTGCTAACACTCCTGTCACCACCATGGCCTACCGCACCGCTCCTGTTGCTACCTCCACGATGCCACCCGGTATCCCCTACATCATCGGCAATGAAGCGGCGGAGCGTTTCAGCTTCTATGGGATGCGCACCATCCTCATGGTCTTCATGACTACGGCGCTTGTCACCCATGAAGGTGCCAAAGACCTCATGAGCGAAGCTGAGGCCTCCAAGTGGATACATGCCTACATAGCTGCCGTTTATCTCACGCCGCTTGCGGGCGGCCTCATTGCCGACCTCTGGTTAGGCAAATACAAAACCATCATCGGGCTCTCGGTGGTCTATTGCCTGGGGCACTTGGTGCTCGCCATGGACAGCACGCGTGACGGCCTCTTCTGGGGCCTCACACTCGTAGCCATCGGCGCAGGCGGGATCAAACCCTGCGTGGCTTCGCACGTGGGCGATCAGTTTGGCCAATCCAATGCCCATCTGCTGCCACGCATATACAACTGGTTCTATTTTTCCATCAACTTCGGCTCCGTCTTCGCCACCCTGCTCGCGCCCTGGCTGATGAAGGAGTATGGTCCGCACGTGGCTTTTGGCGTGCCCGGTTTGCTGATGTTCATTGCCACATTTCTCTTTTGGTTAGGCCGAAACCAGTTTGCCCACATCCCTCCTCAGCCGCGTGAGTTCCTGCAAGAACTGCAACGGCCGGTGGTGCTGCGTTCACTCGCCGGCCTGATGATGATTTATCTCTTCATCGCCATGTTCTGGTCCCTGTTCGACCAGACCGCCTCCCGCTGGGTGGCCCAGGCCACGCGCATGGACCTGCACCTCTTCGGCACGGCGGTCCTGCCGGATCAAATTCAGAGCGTCAATCCCTTCCTGGTCATGCTCATGATCCCTTTCTTTTCCCTCGTCGTCTATCCCTTCATGGGCCGTTTATTCACGCTCACACCCCTGCGCAAAATCTGCCTGGGCTTCGCCATCGCCGCCGTCTCGTTCGTCATCCCCGCACTGGTGGAAACCTGGATCGTAGCGGGGGAGAAACCGACCATCTGGTGGCAGGTCTTCGCCTATGTGCTCATCACTGGTGCCGAGATCATGATCTCCATCACTGCCCTGGAATTCAGCTACACCCAGGCCCCCGCCAGGCTGAAATCCATCATCATGGCCCTGTTTTATGCCAGCGTCTTCCTGGGCAACATTTTTACCTCCGCCGTCAACGCTTCCATTGAGAAAACCGGCCTCGCCAGCAGCCTCAACGGCCCCGCCTACTACTGGTTCTTCGTCCAATGCATGGCCGTCACCACCGTGCTGTTTGTCTTCGTGGCCTTGTTTTACAAAGGGCAGACGTATCTGCAGGAGGAGAAGGTTTGATGAAGAAACTCCTCGTTATTGTGCCTAACTCAGCGGATTCCACACTTTCTCAAAGCCAAAGGATTGGAAATGTTTATCGTTGGCTGTCGCAAAATGGGTGACTCCATGGTGGCGCAGAGTCAGTGCGAGACGGGCGTCAATGATGTCTCGGAATCCGGTGGATTTGTTGGCGGCCCAAGTCCACAGAGGTTTGCCAACCTCGGGTTCATAATCGCCGTATTCCCAATGCGGGTTGGACTGCAGTGCCTCACAAAAAAGGGCTGCCTCTCCAGCAGATTTCGGCTTTTTAAAGACCGCTGGATTACGAAGCTGCATGTAGATTTCCACCAATACAAGACCGCATAGCAGGAAGCGCTCACCCTTTGCCGCCTGTTCAGCAAAGAAGGCTTGAGCGGCAGCATGATGCGGTGAATCGGGGTTCGCCGCATAAAGGAAGAGATTGGTGTCAGCAGACAAAATCATGCTTCTGTTCGCTGCAAAATGGCTTCAACTTCAGGCCGCAGAGTTGCAGGATCTGTCAGGAAATCGCCTCCACAATCCAGGGTCGGAAAACTCCATGCCGGTTTGGCTTTTGGCTCTGTGGGAAAGCGGCTGACAAAGTGCTCTGCCGCTTTCCTCATGACTTCGGAAAGGGACCAATCTTGCCGCTCGGCAATTTCTTTGAGCCGCTGATATAGCGGATCTGGAAACTGGATTTGGGTGCGTGTCATGATGTCATTTATACATCAACGTGCAATTAACGTCAAGGATTGCGATTCGCCTTCACTTCCCCAACAACCAGCCCAGCAAATTCACAAAGTCCACCTCCGGGATCATCTGGCCAAAGGCGGGCGGCATGAGGGACATGGGGATTACATCTTCCTTGGCGAGATCGGCTTTGGAGACACGGTGCTCCTGACCGGCGGCATCGGCGAGGATGAGGACCTGACCGGCTTCGGCCTTGAGGAAACCGCTCATGGTGCTGCCATCCTTCATCGTCAGCGTGTGCAGATGAAAGTGGGCATCCACATTGCGGTTGGGGTCCAGGATGTCCTCGCAGAGACGCTCGACACCGCGAGTGCCGATGCCATCCAGTTGCGGACCGATGAGGCCGCCTTGGCCCGCCATCTGGTGACAGGTCGCGCAATTGGCGGCGAAGACCTTTTCACCAGCAGCCGGATCGGGCTTCGTTTGTTTAAAAGCCGCACTGCGGGCGGCGATCAGGGCATCCAACTGGCGCAGTTGCCCAGGTGAAACAGGTAGAGGGGGCGGGGCAGGGCGGGGAGGCAGGTAGGTGGCCAGCTTTTCCCGCAGAGCCGCCGGGGCCGTGTGTTGAAGCAGGGTAGCGAGCGAGCGGAGGGCGTGGCGGGTCTGATCGTCACGCTGGAAGTCCTCCACTTGCACAACAGCGGGCTGAATGCGGGTGAGGCCCAGCCAGGCGTAGGCGTTGCTATCATCGCCATCCACGATCTCCAGCCGGGCCTGCTTTCCCGCGTGAGCGGTGAGGTCCCAGGTCACGGGCTCGCAACTGTCCTTGCGCGGCGGATAGGCGCTGGCAAGCACGGCACCGGTCTGCGCATCCATCAGCCTAACCAGGTTTTTGTCATGGGCAGGCTCATTGGCAAAACCTCGATGACCGTTGATCCACAGCGTCAGTTTTTCCGGCAAGGTAAATGATCTGGAGGTGAGAATGCCTGTGCGGGATTCCTCCTCGCCGCCTTTCATCATGCTCTGCAAAACCTGCGCCTCCGTGCCATCCGCACACTTGCGCGTGACCAGTGACCACGCGGGCACCGGGCCCGTCTGAGCGACCGGCTCCCAGCTCGCCACCGGCTGCTGCGCGAGGTCATCGAGCATCTTCGTCGCGAGTTCCTGGGCCCACGCGAGCAATGCGGGATTCGCCGGCGCACCGCGTTCGCTGAGGCCGTTGGTGATGGCCTGGAGGGCTTGAATGGAACCGGGATCTTTCGACCGGGCCAAGGTCAGCAAACGCTGGATGTCGGCTTCACTGCCAAAACGGGCAATGTGGGTGAAGGCCTCGATAGATGTAGGAGAACCCTTTTCCAGAAGCCCTAGGATAAAGGAAGCGGAGGCTTGGTTCGGCACTGCCAGGGCGATCTCTGCGATGAGGGGTGAACTGTCCAATCCATCGAAGGCACCCTCCAATTTTAGATGATCACGAATCGCGACACGAAATGCATGGCCTAACTTAATGTCATTCAGTGGATGTTTCCGGCTGGTTTCGATGAGGACTGGCAGCGCCTCCAGTCGCGGTCTTTCCTGAAGTTCAGAAACGGCAGCCCTTTGCACAAAAGGGGAGGACGAAGCCAGGGCCGCACGCCAATCCGTCACGTCGAGCCGCTCAGGAGTCCGTTTGACCAGAGAGGCATCCTTCTTCACCACCCGCCAGATCCGCCCACGCTCCCGGTCACGTCCGGGATGATCCAGCGGCACTTCGTAGTGGCCGATGATCCGGTTGTAGAAATCAGCGATGTAGAGGGCGTTGTCCGGACCGAGCTGGATATCCACGGGGCGGAACCAGGGGTCGTCGCTGGTGAGGAAGTCGGGCTTCTCATTCGCCTTGGGTGTGCTGCCGGTGAAGGTGACATGATCATGGTTCACCTTTGATGTGACCACATTACCGAGGAACATGTGGTCATCCCATTCGGGCCCCCACACTCCGCCATCGATATAGGCGATGCCGCAGATGCCCGTGGAGCCGTGGGTGTGCTCGCACATCACGGGAGCGTAGCCGAGGCCGTCGTGAGGCTTGCCAAAACTGGGGTAATGGGCACCACGGATGAGCTGATAGATGGGCGCGCTGTGGCAGTCGGCACTGTAGAGATTGCCATAGCGGTCCCAGCAGAGGCCAAAGGGATTCACCTGGCCCCAGGTCCAAGGTTCCACACGGGAGCCATCGGGACGGAAGCGGAAGACATTGCCGCTGTGAAGGTCCAGGGTGCTGCCGTCCCTGGCTTTGAAGTGGCTGGTGTTGTTGAACCCATGCGTGGCATAGATCCAGCCATCCAGGCCTAACCGGAAGCTGCTGCACATGCCATGGGTGTCCTTTTCATAACCCAGAGGCCCCATGACCACCTCGCGGAGGTCCGCTTTGCCATCGCCATCGGTATCGGCAAAGTACCAGATGTTGGGAATGCTCCAGGCGATGCAGCCAGCCGTGTGCTCCGGTTTGTACCAGGGCACCACGCCGGTGGGGATGTTCAGACCGTCAGCGAAGTCGGTCACCTTGTCGGCCTTGCCATCACCATCGGTGTCTTCCAGGATCTTGATGGCATCGCGGCTGTCCTTGACCCGGGTGCCCAGGGTATCGGACCAGCGGCTTTTATCGGCGCAGTAAGGATACTCCACGGTGGAACTCACCCAGAGTCTCCCTTTCGCATCAAAGGCCATGTTGATGGGCTTATTGATCATCGGCTCGCTGGCGAAGAGCTGGATCTCAAACCCATCCGGCACATGCAGCGCAGCTTGTTCCTGGGCAGGCGTCAGGGCCTCGGTCTCACGGACAAGCCGGGTGTCGGCAGCGAAGAGCGATCCCAGGGTCAGACCTGCGACGATGAGATAACGTGGGAGAAACGCAGCAGGCATGATGAGAAAAGTATCAACTTTGGAGAGCGCCGGACAACGCTGAAAATTACGTCGTTGAGAGCAATGTCCTTCAGCCGACGTTTGCTGCGTCATGCGTTTTTTGATTTCTGCCCTCGCCTTGTTTGTGTCCACCCTGGCCTGTGCCCAGTCGGGACCACGCATCGTTTTGGCAGGTGACTCGACTGTTGCCGCCAGAAGCAAGACCGACAAGAAACGGCCCGATCTGACGGGCTGGGGAGAGCTGCTGACGGAATTCATGCCACGGGCTAAGATCATCAATCACGCCAAGGGTGGCGCGAGCTCGAAGAGCTTCCGAAGCGTGGGCCTATGGGACAAAGTGATCGCGGAGAAACCGGACTACGTTTTGATCCAGTTCGGCCACAATGATCAGCCCGGTAAGGGGGAGCGGGCCACAGATGCCGAGGGCGACTACTGGGACAATCTCCGCCGGTTCATCGAGGAGGTGCGCGCGGTGGGTGGCAGACCTGTTTTGATCACCTCCGTGGTGCGCCGCATCTATGAAAACGGCAAGCTGGTGTCCATCTTGGTTCCCTACGCAGAAGCCGCCAAAGCCGTGGGCACGGAGATGAAGGTGCCGGTGATTGACCTCCATCATCGCAGCACTTTGTTCTTCAACCAGATGGGCGAAAAATTCTGTCGGCGATATGCCCCTTCCGAGACGGACCTGACGCATTTCAATACCGAAGGAGCCCGCATGGTGGCACGGCTGGTGGCGGAAGGTCTGGTGCGTGAAGTGCCTGAACTGCGCGAGCATGTCCAGTTGGTGCCGCCACCACCGAAGAGGTTGCCTTTCACTGTGAAACTAGACACGGTGACCGGCGGATACGATGGCAAGACCTGCTGGGTGCATCCCCGAGCCGGAGCCATCCCCGGCCCGACACCGACTGTGGTTTTGACCATGCAAAAGCTGCTGCTGACCGGCAGTGACATCTTCTTTGCCCTCAATGATATGCGCACCGATGACCTGGGGAAGACCTGGAGCAAGATCACGCAACATGATGAAACGTTAGGCCGCCGAAACAAACCCGATGACATTATTGTGACCGCCTGTGACTTCACGCCGAAGTGGCATGCCAAGTCTGGTAAGCTGCTGGGCACCGGCCACACCGTTCACTACAAGGACGAAAAGGTCATGCATGACCAGCAGCGCGGCACCAGCTATGCCGTCTATGACGAAAAGGCCCGCACCTGGTCCGCCTGGGCCACGCTGGAGATGCCGAAAGATACAAAGTTTTTCAACTCGGGGGCCGGCTGCGTGCAGCGCTTCGATCTGGAAAATGGCGACATCCTTTTGCCGGTCTATTTCAAAGGCCATGGCGACAAGTATTACAGCGTCACTGTTTTGCGTTGTTCCTTCGATGGTCAGACCTTGAAATATCTGGGACAGGGCAATGACTTGAAGCTGGAATCAGGCCGCGGTGTCTATGAACCTTCGCTGACCCGTTACCAAGGCCGCTTTTACCTGACCCTGCGCAACGACACCGCCGCCTACGTCACCACCAGCGACGATGGTTTGAACTTCGGACCCATCCAGCCCTGGCAGTTCGACGACGGCACTGAATTGGGCAACTATAACACCCAGCAGCACTGGGTCTCGCATAACCAAGGATTGTATCTCGTTTATAACCGGAAGGGGCTGAACAACGAGCACATCGTCCGGCACCGCGCACCCTTGGTGATGGCCCAGGTGAACCCCGAAACCCTGAAAATCATCCGTACCACCGAGTGCGTTCTGGTGCCCGAACGCGGCGTGCGCCTGGGCAACTTCGCCGTCACCGAAGTCAGTGAAAACGAAACCTGGGTCACTGTAGCCGAGTGGATGCAGAACATGTCACCGAACTACATCGTGCCGCCCGACAACGCCTTTGGCGCGGACAACAGCGTGTATGCCGCACGGATTCTTTGGAAGAAGGAGTGAGACCTTGCTCAGAGCAAAGACGGAGGCGGGGCCTTCGCCTTTTCATACCCTTCATCCACCAGCAGCCCGGCAGACCTTGAGGCTGCCACGGCCAGTTCATCACAGCGGTTGTTGCCTGCATTCGAGGCATGGCCCTTGACCCAGCGCAGGGTGACCTTGTGTTTCTCCAGGGCCTTTAGGGCACGGTCCCAGAGATCGGCATTCACCGCAGGTTGTTTGTCAGCCTTGAGCCAACCTCGGGATTTCCAGCTTTTGGCCCAACCCTTTTCCACGGCATCCACCACGTATTTGGAATCGGAAAAAAGCGTGACTGTGCAGGGCCGGTTCAGCAGTTCCAGCCCCTTGATGAGGGCGAGGAGTTCCATGCGGTTGTTGGTGGTCTTGCGATAGCCTTGGGACAGTTCCTTGGTGTGCTGGCCAGCCTGTAGCAGCACTCCATAGCCGCCCGGGCCTGGATTGCCGCTGCATGCGCCATCGGTGTAGATCGTGACGGGGGTCATGCTTGTTTAAGGAGCGTCAGCAGCAGTGCTGCCAGGCCGCTGGTATCAGGAAGGGTGTGCGTGGCGGAAACCAGATGCGGGTTTTCGCTCTCGATGCGGATGGTCACCGGAACACCGGCATTGGTGCCCATCTGGATGTCGCGGTCGGCATCGCCCACCATGAGGCTTCGGCTGAGATCCAGGTCGTGATCGGCGGCGGCACGCAGAAGCATTTCGGCGCTGGGTTTGCGGCAGGTGCAGGCGGGATCTTTGGAAAGACAGGTGCAGGCGTAGATGCCGTCAAAGGCGGCTCCGTGTTTCGCCAGTTCGGCCTGCATCTGCACGTGGATGTCATCCAGCGTTGCCTGGGTCATGAGGCCCTTGCCCACGCCCTGCTGGCTGGTGGCCAGGACGGTGGCGTAACCACGAGTTTGACAAAGCTTCAGGGCCTCGATAATGCCGGGGCTGAAATGGAAGTCCTCCCAGCGCAGCACGTAGCCAGCCCCGGGGGAGAGATTGACGACCCCATCGCGGTCAAAGAAAACAGCCGGACGATTCATGCGTGATGATCAGATTCATGGTTAGGCCAAACGGGGCGGCCGGTGAGGCAGACATTGTCGCCGATGGGCAGAATGGAGACATTTTCCAGGGCGATGGAGTGAACCCAGGCAGGCCCACCGATGACAGGCAGCCCCGAGCCGCAAAGGCGTGGAGCGATGTACCAGCAGACCTCGTCCACACAGCGGGAAGCAAAGGCCTGGCCGAGGACATTGGCACCACCCTCGATGAGCACACTGGTGATGCCACGGGCGGCGAGATCACGCAGCACGTCGGGAAAGGTCAGATCGCGCAGGACAATCGTGCGGTCCTGCATGGCATCGGTGAAGACCTGGGCGTTCTGGGGAAGATTGCCGCTGCGGGTGAGGATGACGCGCCAGGGCTGTTCTTTTTCACTGCTGGTCCTGAGAGTCAGGCGGGGGTTGTCCTGTCTCACGGTTTCGGCTCCGACCAGGATGGCATCCACGCGGGCACGCAGGCCCTGGCTGTGGGCGCGAGCGGCCTCGCTGGTGATCCAGGGGCCCTCACCGGGTGGGCGAGTGATGCGGCCGTCCAGGCTTTGGCCGGCCTTGGCGATGACATAGGGCAGGCCGGTGGTGATCCATTTGGCAAAGGGCCGCAGGATCTCCTGGCACTCCGCCTCCATCACTCCGGTGGTGACCGAAATGCCCACGCTTTCGAGAAGCTGGCGCGCACGACCGACATGACTGGGGTTCGGGTCCTGGGCACCCCAGACGACGCGTTGGATGCCAGCCGTCTGAATGGCGGCGGTGCAGGGACCTGTCCGTCCCTGGGTGCTGCAAGGTTCCAGCGTGACGTAAATCGTGGAGCCGGGGATACGATCTGGCGCACGCATTTGAGCATCCCTCAGCGCTTCGATTTCGGCATGAGGTTGTCCGGCCTGCCGATGGTAGCCCTGCCCGATCAATTCGCCTTCGGCCACGATCACCGCGCCGACCGCAGGATTTGGGCTGGTCAGGCCAATACCCTGGCGGGCCTGCTCGAGGGCAAGGCTCATCCAGTGGAGATCGGTTTCCAGGGTCGTGGTGGGCATGGGGCGTCCTTTTCCATACCGCGCACATTCTCTTCCGACAAGGCGGCTTTCATTGGGGATGGCTGACAGGGAATCTCAGGCTTGACCGTTGATGTCAGACTCTCTTCACTCCCGCTTCCATGAACCGCCGCGATTTTCTTTACCAGTCCGCCTTCACCACCGCCGCCCTGACGGCCTGCAAGCTGCGGGCCTCCGATTCGCGACCGCTGATTGGCATCGACCATTTCTCCTTGCGCGCCACGGGCTGGAAAGCGGCGCAATACATCGACTATGCGGCCGGCCTGAAACTGGACACCTGCTTCATCTCGGAACTGCACATCTTTGAAAACTTCGAGGACGCCTACCTTAAAAGCCTCAAGGAGCAGGCCGACAAGGCTGGGTTGAAACTGTATGTGGGCACCGGTTCCGTCTGCCCCACCTCGAATACCTGGAAGGACACCTATGGCACGGCTGAAGAGCACCTCGCCCTGACGATCCGCGTGGCCAAGGCCCTGGGTTCCCCGGTGGCGCGCTGCTACCTGGGAAATCAAAAGGACCGCAGCACGGACGGCGGCATCCAGAAGCACATCGAAGAGACGCTGAAAGTGATCCAGGCGAACAAATCCCGTGCGGAAGCCGAAGGCATCAAGATCGCCATCGAAAACCACGCCGGCGACATGCAGTCCGCCGAGCTAAAAGCCCTGATCGAAGCTGCGGGTAAAAGCTACGTGGGAGCCAATATTGACCCTGGCAATGCCGTATGGGCCTTGGAAGAGCCGATGACGCATCTGGAGGCACTCGGGCCGCTCACCGTGTGCTCCAGCGTGCGCAGCAGCATGGTCTGGGAGACCGAAGAAGGTGCCACCGTTCAATGGACGGCTGTGGGCGAAGGGCTGGTGGATTTCAAAGCGTATGCGAAACGTTTCGCTGAGCTGGCCCCTGGCGTGCCCCTCCAAGTCGAGACCATCTCAGGTTTTGCCCGGCCCTTTACATTCAAGAAGGACGAGTTTTGGAAACCTTTCCCCGAAGGCTACCGAGATTCCGCCGGATTTGCCGCCTGGCTTGCGATGGCAAAGAAGGGCAAGGAGATCCCCATCTTTAAAGCACCGGACGGTCCTGGGAAAAAAGACGCGGAGATTGCTTATCAGAAGGGCGAACTCGAACGAAGCACAGCTTGGCTTCAATCAAATCTGTGAGGCGGCCCCAGTCAAAAGCGCCCTTTTTCAAAGATCTTAATGCCCTAAGAGCTGTAATTTCAAAAATGAGATGCATAAAAGATTGGTTTCCCGAAAATTAAAGTTTACTTAATTATTTAAGATAGCTAAATGAGGCCATAATTTCCCGTGGCTGCCATGACTCAATCTCCCGATACCCTGCGTCCTGACACGTTGACCGAACTGGAAGCAAGTCTGCACCAGTTGAAAACGGCCAACTACTTCCTCAGGGTAGCTGTGGACCAAGTGCCTGAAGCGGTGCTGATCCTAGAAGCAGAAACCGATGAAAAATCAGGCCCCAAGGTCCTCTTCAGCAATGCCACAGCGGCAGTTTTGATCGGGGTAGAGCCTGAAAAAGGGCTGCGCGGCATGGGCATCACGGATTTGGCTGCCGGTGACATGGATGCCTCCGTTTTACTGGAAAGTCTAAATCGTGCGGTTGAGAATGGCGGTGCTCATGAATGCGAAGCGCTGATGCAAAATTTCTACGGTCATCCGCCTCAGCGCTGTCGTTGGCGGGTGCGTGCGGTGTTTAACAGCCTGCGAAAATTGCTCAATTTCACGCTCATCGTCACCCCCCTGGCCGCCAACTGCGCCGCAGCGGCTAATACGCGGTCACTGCGCTGTGATGATCTCGATGCTCAGTCGGATCAATTGAAGCAAGACAACCTTGCGGCGCTAGCCCAAGGCATTGCTCACGACGTCAATAATTTGTTAGGTCCTGTCACGATGCGCCTTTCGGATCTGCTCCAGCAGGTGCAGGGGCAACCGGCACTCAAAGATGAATTACAGCTCATCTTCAGCGGTCTGAAACGCGCCCGCCAGTTCACCTCGCAGGTGGTGACGGCGTGCAAGGCCAAGACGCATGAAAAGCAGCCCGTGGACCTGGCCGCTATCATTCATGACACCGTGAAATTCGCGGGTGCGGGCTCCAATGCCCAACTGCGTGTGCGCCTGGGTCCAGCTCTGCGCTGGCCTATCGCCGATGCCATTAAAATCAGCCAAGTGTTACAAAACCTGATCCTCAATGGCATTCAGTCTATGCCTCAGGGTGGCTACATGGATGTGGATGCAGAAAATGCAGACATAGGCCTGGGTGAGGATGAGGTGCTGAGGCCAGGACCCTATGTCCGCGTGACCGTGCGTGATCGCGGTTGCGGGATTCCTCCAGTGAATCTGGCACGTCTTTTCAAAGAAACCTTCACGACCAAGCCCGATGGCAACGGTATTGGCCTAACCACTTGCAAGCTTTTCGTCAGGTCGCATGACGGTGATATCCGTGTGTCTTCGCGCCTCAATGTCGGCACGGAGTTCAGCGTTTATCTTCCTGCCGCCGCGCCCGCTATGGGTGCAAGCACAAACCATGTGGAAAAGGATCAAGCTCCTGTGCCACTCAAGAAAGGCCAAGGTCGTGTGCTCATCGTGGACGATGAAGATGACCTCCGCAAAGTGGCGCACCTGATCCTGAAGCGCTGTGGTTATGAAGTCATCGAGTGCGACAACGGGCAGGATGCCGTAAAAATTTATCAAAGCCTGGCCCGAACGGCAACTCCGCCAGACGTGGTTCTGATGGATCTGACCTTGCGGGGCGGTATGAACGGAGGAGAAACGGCTGAGGAGATTCTGCGCTTCGACCCGGAAGCCCGTCTTGTCGTGACCAGCGGCAGCGTCAATGAAGACGTCCAAATGACTTACCTCGAAAAGGGCTTCGTTGGTGTTTTGCCCAAGCCCTATGAAGCAGGTGAGCTCACGCAGATCGTTCACCGTGTGGTGACGATGATGAGCCGGGCCTAACTAAAAGGTGCTGCCTGTGACAAGGCAGCCCCATCAGGCAAACCTGCTTTACGGTTCCGTCACCACGTCAATGAAGACAGTGTCGCTGGGAACATAAACCCCTTCCGGGTTGGCAGCATTGCGGGCTTCCACACGATATTCACCCGCATCGTCTGTGGTCACATTGGTCAGAGTGATGTTGGACTGATTTTCATATTCCGTCAGCTCGCTGCCATTTTTATACCAGCGGTAGTAATACGGGTCCGTGGAATTCGGAGTTGCGGTGAGGGTAGTCCCCCCACCCACCGGGATACTCAGTTCGTTGTCCGTTACCGAAAGCGTCACCGTGGTCACAGGTAACTGAATCGCCAAAGACACTTCATTGCTCAAGCTTGAGGTGGGTGTGTTATTGTAGTTGTTGGATACCAACACCGTGTAAGTGCCTACCTTCTCCTCGGTGACTTGATTGATGACGTAATCAATCGCGGTGGCACCCTCAATGATTTCGCCGTTCTTCATCCATTGGTAGGTGAATGGAGAGGCTCCCTTCGAGCTAACAGTGAATACGACCTGACTGTTAAGTGGCACCGTATTACTAAAAGGCGTGCGCGACGCAATGACATTCGACACCGCTGTGCTGACCTCAAAGGAAATACCTTCACTCTCCACTCCATCTGGGGTCAGGCTGTCTTTAACGAGGACGGAATAGGTGCCTGCGTCTTGGACATTTACGAAATCAATTTTATAAGAGCTGTCCGTTTTACCGTCGAGAAGATCGTCACCTTTATACCATTGGTAGATGTAATTTCCTGCACCACCGACGATGTTGGTGACCTTGAATTCGATGTTACCTCCAATCGCTATCAAGCCTGAGGACGGTGTGCGACTGGTCGAGACCTGAGTAATCGGGCCACTGACTTCCAATGAATTGCCACCGCTGAGCACACCACCTTCCGGGCCGATCAAATTGCTCACCTTCACGGTGTAGGTTCCTCTATCTGCCAAAGTAAGAGAGTCGAGTGTCAAAGTGGGGCTTGTCGTATCCGCGACTTCAATGGGTTGGTTGTCTTTATACCACTGATAAGACTTTGGGCTGCTGCCCTTCGAAGAGGCCGTAAAGACGACCTTGGTCCCGATTGGCACCGGGCTGGTGGTCGGGGAGCGCGCGAGTGTCACATTGCTGATGGGGAGATTCAGCGTCAGTTTCGCAGGGTCGCTCACAACAGAAGAGTATTGCGTCGTCACTGGGTTACTACCCGTCGTGGTGATGGATGCCGTGATCACGACATCGTAGTTGCCCTCGGCAGCGGCCTGAACATTGGTCAGTGAATAAGTGCTGGAGGTGCCTCCTGTGGTGATATTGGTTCCATTTTTACGCCACTGATAACTCAATACAGTGCCTGTCGCTGAAGAGGCGGCGACGGAGAAAGTGACGTTGGTGTTGGGGTCCACCGTCTGCGAGTCAGGCTGATCGGTGATGTAAATTGGCACTGGCTTCAGATCCACTCTGCCCGAGAGGATCGGTGCTGTTTTGAGTGTTGTCGCAGGCGGACCAGCCGAAGGCAATTGCCCCAAGAGGAAATGACCCACGCCGAAAGCCTTCTCGCCTGCAATCGCCACGGCCGTTCCATCCTCATTCAAGATATTTGGAATTTTGGGAATGATCACTCCATAAAATTTGGAGGGGCGCTTGTTCGGCCCTGGGTCAGTAAGGTTGAAGCTACCCGAGAATAAGCCGTTGGTAGAATCGATGTTCAGACTCAGCCCGGCAGAGTTCACGACTCCGGTGGGAATCAGTTTGGTTCCACCGACATGCAGCCGGGTCACGTCTGGGTTTGTCGAACTCGCCTCCACACCGGCACCAACGAAATCGATCCCTGCATTGCCGGAGATCTTGGGCAGATCCATGATCAATGCACCACCGGTGGGAGTGGTGTAGGTCATACCGAGGGTATCCAGATACACCGGCCCGAAACCGGCATCATAGGTGCGTGTTAAGCCGGACGTTTGCGGGTTTTTAACCCAGGCAAACTCACCATAACTGCGGAAGCGGTTCACTCGTTGGGTAGCAGGACCAACAGTGTCAATATAGATCAAAGCCGCTTGCCCAACAAATGAACCGGAGTGTTTGTAAAGTGACTGGTAAATGAGAAACTGCTGCTGACCGCCCAGGAACGAGCTGGAGGTGAGGGTGGTCCCATCTGACAGTCGGCCCGCCACACGGGCATTGCCCAATAGGTCAAGACTCGCCACTGCATAACCTGCGCCTTGAGGCACTGCCGCATTGTTGGCGAATTCACTCTGAAGGGTCAGAGCCAGATGCTGCCTACCTACATAAGGTGAAAGACGTCCTTGCGCATTGTAGATGCTGCGATAAGCGGAGAACCTCACGAAGTTAAGACCGTCTGAGATGATACCGGAGACATTACCGCTGTCTGTGTAACCGGAGGGTGAAAGAGATGTCAGTGTGATTTCCAAAGGTGTTTTGCCCTTGCGGATGACCGTCGCTTCTCCGCTGGTGCTGATGCTGGAAGGATCCTGACTCATCTGCCCTTTGAAACTAAGGACTTCCTTGCCCTGAGTCAGCTTGCCGCTGATCAGTCCGTTTTCTGTCACCGTCATATCCACACGTCCACCCATGTTGCCGTTCAGTGCCACTGAGGCGCCGATTTGCCCCACAAAAGTGCCGACAACAGCTTCTGGCATCGGATAGACAAATAGTGAAATATTGCTGGTGCCGGTGCTGGTGCTACCTGCCGGGTTACTCGCGGTGACTTTAAGCTTGTATTCACCCGGGCGTGACGCCTTGCCGGTGATCCGCCCATTAACCGCATCCAGTTTCAGACCTGCGGGCAGGCCGGTGACTGCAAACGAACTGATCGTCGTATTACCGGAACCACCACCGGGTAACGTGTAATCATATTCAATGCCGACATAAGCCGCATCCGGGGTAAACGTCGCAAGTGTCGGACGCTGTTGCGTGAGACGCACGGCCCAAGGGCCGGTCTCTGCCTCCATCGTTTCATCGCTCGTCGTGACACGGCAGGTGTAGGTGGCCCCATGCACGAGGGCTATCTTCTTGATGGTTAGCGTCGGCGAGCCTGTCCCAAAATAGTGAACCCCATCATCGGAAATATCCTCTCCGCCAGCCCGCCATTGATAGAGCAATCCAGGAGGGCCTGAGACCTGAGCTTTGAGCACGACCGTCTTTTCAGGCAGGCTCAGGGTCATGCGGGAGGTCTTATCCACGACAATGACGTCAGCCGCCGCACTCTCGTCCTTGCCTGCTGCATTGCTGGCACGCATGACATAAGAGCCTGCATCCGTCAGCTTCGCCTCAGGAATGTTCAGAGTGGCCACTTTTTGGCCGGAGACTGTCTTGCCACTGCGCAGCCAAGTCAGTGTTGGCACAGGCACGCCCGTTACAGCGGCCTCCAGTTCCAGGGCTTCGCCCAGATTCACCACCATCCCTTCGGGGTTTTCTGTCACTACGGGAATCTCGCGTTCTTCCAATTTAGCGGAAACACTGACCACAGATTGCGTTGGATTGGTGATCACCACTCGATACTCAGCCAGATCATTGGGGGCGACCGCCGCAAAGCTCAATGTCTTGGCTTTGGCACCGGTGACGGAATCAGGAACTTCAGTCCATTCATCGTCGATCTTTTTCATCCACTGATACGTCAATGATGTGCCAGTTGCGGTGACGGTCAGGCTGGCCTTCTTCCCCAAGATGGCGGCCACTGAAGCCGGTTGGCGGGTGATGACCGGTGGCTTGAGCCCTCGCACCACATTGACGTTGAAAGATTGTTCCACCGCATTCCCATCCAGATCCAGTGCCTTCAGGGTTACTGTTTTACTCCCTGGCACCAGGCCCTCCAATCGCAGTTTGCCTTCATTGATGGTGGCCCGAAGGACCGCAGGGGCTGTGTTATCCGCGACTGACACTTCATACTTGAAGCCCGAAGTGGTCTGCACATTGAGAATACGAACTGTGCGGTTCACATTCATGGCAGCAGGTGCCGTGGTGCCCGTAACATCCATCGGCACTGCGGGAAACTCGGCATAAGCATTGTCCAAAATGACACGGTTGTCCGCTCCGCCGGAACTGCTGGTATTGGTGTAAACCCCGATAGGCAAATCGGCAATACCATCCACCACCGGTAAACTGTTGTTACCAACACGTGCAAAGACGGTAAATCCGCTGTTTTGATTATCCAACTCAATGCCCGACTTCAGGCTGTTGTCTTCCAGATTGAAGAAGAAATCGTGGGTGGCGCTATCGGGGTTATCTCCGACTTTGGCATGGGCGACTGTGCCGCGGAGGTTGGAGATACCCGGCTCATTGCGCGAGGCAGGGCGTTTGATCAGGGATGAAAAGTAGTTTGGCTCCTGGATTGGGACATAGGCCCCTCCCTGCACAATGAAATCAGGGACAGACCGGTGGAAAATGACGCCATTGTAAGCACCGCTATTGACATAGCCCATGAAATTATTCACGGCCTGTGGGGTGAGGCTGGGGTAAAGAAGCATGTCAATATCACCCCGTGTCGTCTGGAGTTTTACCGCCATTTCGGTATCGGCATCGGCGAACTTCCCTTCCAAAGGAATCTCAAACTGAGTGCCTGTGCCGATGCTGAGACTGGGTATCCTCGCGGACTCCACAACCGTGGGTGAAGCATCTGCCCTGAGAACCCGTAGCGTCAGGGGCAGCGCAGGGCCTGCCGTGCTTGTTGTATAGCTGACGGTCATGGGGCAAGTAAAGACGCCGGTCTGCTCTGGCGTGCCACTGATCACGCCTGTATCTGCATTGAATATCAGACCATCTGGCAAGCCGGTTACATTCCAAGAAGAGCGATCCGTGGAGTTGGAGACCGCCATGGTGTAAGTGAAAGGAACACCCACCTTCGCCGGATGATAAGGGCGACTGGTGAAACCGTGGCGTGGAATTGCCCTGGCGATGTTGGTCGGTTCCGACTCCTGATTTCCGTATCGTGCGATGACGATGAATTCGTAATCCGTGTCTTTGCTAAAGCTCACGGTTTGCCCACCACTGTTTTCAAAAGTGGAAACAGTCGCCCGTGTGGAGTCTGGCAACAATTCATGCACAAAAAACCAGTCATCATCCTCATCGTCTTCATCCTCATCATGGACTCGGCTTAAAATGGTATAATTCGCCTCAGAGACAGAGGTATCCTGCCAGGTCAAATCAATGGCCCCGGAGATGCCAGAGGTTGTGGCCGTCAGTCCAGTCGGTGCGATGAAAGGCATCACGATTGTATGCGAATCACTATAGTCTGTGCGCAAAGGTGTCGCATCTTCATCCTCCTGATACACGGCGCGGATCTGCCACTCATAAGTGCCTCCTGGACCCACCGTGATGGTGAACGAGGTGGTATTTGGACTCAGTTGAAGCACATCGTCCGCATCCCAAGTGCTGGCACTGGGCTTTTTATATCTCATCTCATAATATGTTTCATTGTCATTATTATCGTTCCAAGTCAGCCTGACACGTTCGCTATCCACCGCAGCGCCACCGAGTCCTGTTGGAATTTTTAGAGCAGGAACTTCATAATAATTTCTCACCGGACTCTTCACGGGATAAACCACCGTTTCGACCAAGAGGCTGTCGTTGGCATTTGCTAACGGAGACGTGCTGAAACTTTCATCTGCATTCCGAGTTGCCCGAATGGCAAAATTGTATGAGACTCCAGGTATTAGACCATGTTGAATGACCGCTTCCGTGGTATTGAACAACTGGGCCGGACCCAGCTTTTTAAAGGCGGCGGTAGCTTCTGTCGTTTTCTTGTAAAAGACTTGGAAAAACACTTCGCTGGTAGAACCATTTTCGCTCCAGGTAAAGCGCAGTTGACCATCGTTGACTTCAAAGGCTTTGAACTCAGTCGGTGCATTTAATGTTCCAGCAGCCAAGGTGGCAACTTCCTGGACGATATTGCTATAACTTGATTCAACCGCTGTTCCATTATACTTGAAAGCCACGATCTGGAATTGCGCATACACATTTTCCCCGAAATTTAGTGGAACTATATACTGCTTCGTGTTTGCAGGCACCGCGTCCAAGTAATAAAAGCTACCGACCCCACCTGCGCGGTATTGGATCTTGAATCCGGTTTCATCCAGAGAGTTGTCATTCCATTTCAGCCAGTAATAACGCCCCGTGCCATTGCCAAAGGTATTGAGCTGAGCTGGATTTAGTGTCGATGTCAGCGTCAACCCTGAGGGAGCCTTGGGTGGCGTCGCCTCAGCAGGAGTCCCCAGACAAGCCATCAGCGCGATCAGCGGGAGCAGCCAGACGCGCATTCGGGGGGGGACGATGGTTTGAAAATGGGACGACATGGCCGGATGGGGAAAGAGGTTGGTGGAGGATGTCCGAGGAACCTAAAGGTCAGAACCCCGGTGGGCGGTGTTTGTTCGACTAAAATACCCTTTTTGTCATTACATCGTCAATCATTTTGCGATTCAATGTCATCTTTTGCTCGCCGATTTGACCGAGAAGTCTCAAAATTGATGGCTTATGCGATTTCGGCCTCTGCTTTTTTCAGTGCTCTTTATCCCGTCGCTCCACGCGCAAGAGTCCCCTCCCTTTAAAGAGCAGGAAATCGACACTCAGGTAGGCATTGGTTATGGGCTAGCTCTTGCCGATGTGGATGGTGATGGAAAAACGGACATCCTGCTGGCAGACAAGGACATCATCGCCTGGTATCAAAACCCGACTTGGACGAAGCATGTCATCGCAGAAAAGCTGACGAATAAAGACCATGTCTGCATCGCCGCCCGAGATACGGATGGGGATGGCAAAGCGGAAATCGCCGTGGGGGCAGGATGGAACCCTGGCGACACCGAGACCAGCGGTGCCGTTTTTTACCTTCAACCTCCGGCGAATCGCACTCAGATGTGGACCCCGATCCAGCTCACCCATGAGCCCACCACCCACCGGATGCGCTGGGTGCGCAATCGTGCGGGGCGCTATGACCTCATCGTGGCACCGCTGCATGGGCGTGGAAATAAAAACGGCCAGGGTGCCGGGGTGCGAATCCTGGCCTATCACAAACCGGACGATGTAACGCAACCCTGGAACACCACCCTGGTGCATGACACCATGCACATGACTCACAACTTTGAAGTCATCCCAAGCCCTCCAGATGAGGCCGAGCCGCTCTTGCTCGCTGGGCGTGAAGGCATCGTCCGTTTGACGCCTGGAGATAAAGGCTGGAAATCCCAATGGGTCACCCGCCATGACAGCCCGGATCTGCAAGGCGCAGGGGAGGTGCGATGGGGAGCGTTTGCCGGCGGGCAGCCCTATGTGGCTGCCATTGAACCCATGCACGGGAATCAACTCGTGATTTACACCCCGCCTCCCGATGGCCCCAAAGACGGTCTCTGGCAGCGCAAGGTGCTGGACGATACCCTGGTGGATGGGCATGCCCTTGTTTGCTTTGACCTTCTGGGGCTGAACAACCGCCAGATCGTCGTCGGCTGGAGAGCGCACCACAAGATCGGAGACCGTGTGGGAGTGAAGCTTTTTCACACCACCAAGGAGGATGGAAACGGCTGGAAACAGCTCCTTTTGGACGATAACACGATGGCCTGTGAAGACCTTATAGGCACGGATTTGGACGGAGACCGCGATGTGGACCTCGTGGCCGCCGGTCGTCGTAGCAAGAATCTCAAGATTTACTGGAATTTGCGGTAATAACTAGCAGAAAAAGTTTATTCCGCCTCCCTGCTGCTGTCTTGCAAGATGGTCTTTTTAGCTAAGATCAGGGTCGCTATGAAACTTGCACGACTCACCCTGACTGCCATCACAGGCTGCGTTCTCAGTGCCTGTCAGATCCCCGGTTCATTCGCCCGACAGGAAATCGTCCGTAAACCCCTATTGGTTCAGCCTGCTGATTCCTCTAGCAGTCCCCTTTATGTCTGGCATGGCAGCGGTCAGCCTGGCCCGGTGCGGGTGACGATCGACCTCAGCGAACAGAAGGCCTATATCTTCCGCAACAGCGAGAACGTGGGTTGGAGTTATGTAGCCACAGGTCGCAGCGGACACAGGACACCCACCGGCAGTTTTGTGATCTCTGAAAAAGTCGTCAACAAACGCTCCAACAAATATGGCAGCATCGTGGACGCCAACGGTAACGTCATCCGCAGCAACGCGACCGCCGGAGTCCACAGCGCAGCAGGCGGCAGATTTCAGGGGGCCAAAATGCCCTACTGGATGCGCCTCACAGGCGACGGCGTGGGCATGCACGCAGGGCCGATCCCGAATCCCGGATCACCTGCCTCTCACGGTTGCATCCGCCTGCCTTACGCCATGGCCCAGCAGATCTATGAAGTGGCCCCCAGCGGCACGCGCGTGACCATCGTCCCGTGAGCATCTCAGACTGGCTCCAGCAGCACACCTTGTTTACCGGAGACTCGCGTGTCCTCATCCTGGCGGCCATCGCGGCACTGTGCATCGGCCTGTCCAAAAGCGGCCTGTCTGGCACCGCCACTCTCAATGTCGTGCTGATGGCCCAGGCCTTCGGGGCCAAGGCGTCCGTCGGGCTGGTGCTGCCGCTGCTCATCGTTGCAGATTTCATGGGCTATTACCTCAACCGCCACGGTGGCAGTTGGCGGCGCGTCTTGCCCATGGCACCCCCGGCCATCCTGGGGGTGATTGCGGGTTACTTCCTTCTGGGCGAAATCGATAACACCGCCGCTCGCACCGTCATCGGCTGGCTGATCATTGGCCTGCTCGGTTTCAAACTGCTGCTGGATGCCAGCAAAGGCACCCTGGAGGTGCTGACCGGGCATCGCGCCTTTGCGTGGGCCATGGGCCTGTGCGCCGGGGTCACCACCATGCTGGCCAATGCCGCCGGCCCCGTGATGACCGTTTACCTGCTCTCCCAGCGGCTGGAGAAAAAGGACCACCTGGGCACCTTCAGCCGCTTCTTCCTTTTCATCAATCTCTTCAAACTCCCCTTTTCTGCCGACCTCGGCATCATCAATCCCCGCTCCCTCACGACCAACCTCGTGCTGCTGCCCGCCGTGGTCATGGGCATCCTGCTCGGCTGGCAGATCCTCAAACGCATCCCGCAAAAGCCCTTCGAATGGACGCTGTTTGTGATGACGCTCATCGCCGCAGGGTGGCTGATTCGGGGTTAAGAGTTCATAAAACCCTCATGACCATTGTTTTGGAAGCAGCAGGCCCACGACTGTTCCTGTGCCTCAGCCAGACCTATCAAGGCGCTCAATATAAAAAACAGTTTGGGCCGTTGTCGAGCGGCCTGCTGTTAGAGTCCCTCATGTTCATAGGCTCCTGCTTGTTTCTGGCCTTCCTCGCCGCATGGCTGGTAAGCGGTGAGTTTCGAGCCTCCGAAAGAAAAACCGAATCCAACGGAAGCGAGGATCTTCCTGTGCCAGCTAGAAAACGAAGGCGCAAGCGTCGAAAGAAGCGCCTGAAGGCAGCGCGCCCACCGCGACCTGACTGACTTTCCTCAATCCAACCAGTTCTCGACACGCAACCCGGGCACCGAATGAAAATCGGCCAAATTGCGTGTCAACAGCAAGGCCGCATGGGAAATGGCGATGCCTGCAATTTTCAGGTCCATCGTCCCTGATCTCAGCCGCGTCTCCAGCAGCCGATGAAATTCGACGGCTGCCTCTTCATCAAAGGGCAGGATCGTGATTTGAGCAAAATCATGGACTGCGTTTTGAAACTGACGGTAAGCCTTGATTTGATCTCGTCCTGCCTTCCGGCGGTTGATCTCCGCCATCCATCCCTGCGTGATTTCCTGCACGGTAATGATGGTCGTAAAAGCGTCCACCTGTTCGGTGATCATCCGATGCTCAAGCTTGGCCCCCAAGGGTGTGCGATGAAGCAATTCCCGGTAGTGATTCGTGTCCAGGATCACGAACATGCCATCACTTTCCTTCCCGATTCATCTGCTCCCGCCACTCAGCTCCAGACTGAAAGGCGTCCAAAGAAAGATCATCGTTCTTTGCCCGCCCCACCAGTTTTTTCCAGGCTCCCTTGGGCTTCGGCTCATAGCGCAGACGCGAGGGCTGAGTCTCGCTAGACTCGGGTGCTGGTGTCGGTGTTAATGACGTCGCTTTCACGATCAGACTCTACATCTGAAAAAGGCGCTTGGCAAGCACTCGCCCCCCTCACGGAGCCGCGCATTCCTTCGCCAGTTGCTGGCTGGCCGCGTCCAGCTTGCTCAGCGGGTAGGGCACCTCCTGACCGTTCAGCGGCATGCGCAGATAGACGTTTTCGCCCTCCAGTTTCACAAAGCCGGCCTTGATCTTTTTGCCCTCAAAGTTCGTCCAGGTCAGGATCGGCGGCAGGCTCTTTTTCACAGGCTCCATCACCGGTTTCGGCGCGTCCTTGTCCAGCAGTGCGCCCTCCGTGATCCACTCGCGCATCGTTTCGATCTCGCGATCCGAAAGGTTCCCCTTTGGCGGCATGTGCGCCTCATGCTCCGGGTCCGCCACCACCTTGAAAATGTGGCTTTCCGCCGGATTGCCCGGCACGATCCCGCCCTTCGGATTGATGTCCAGCTTCAGCGTCGCCAGATCGTCAAAGACGTAACCCGCCTTGCGCTTGTTCGCCTTGTCGCTGTGGCATTCGTAGCAGTGCTTTTCAAAGATGGGCGCGATGTCTTTTTTGAAATCCGCAGCGGCGGCCGCCGTGGCGGTGAGAAGAAAGGTGGAAAGGAGTTTCATCAGGGGGCTGGTAGTCAAACGCAGCAGATGACATCTCCTTAGCTTTGCATCACAGTCCTGTTATCCATGCTCGATGCCCTGGACAGCTTCATCCTCCACCTCGCGACCGAGCGCGGGCTGTCCACGAACTACCAGCTCCTCGTCCGCCGCGTGCTGGAGGCCCTGGCTTCCTGGCTGAAACAGGACCGCCAGGTGGAAGACCCCGCTGCCGTCACCACCCAGCATCTGACTGATTACCTGGGCCGCCGAAAAAAAGATGGCATCGCCGCCTCCAGCGCCCGGGTCGAACTCGTCGCCATCAAGATCTTCTTCCGCTGGCTGGCCGCCCGGGGCAAACGCGCCGGAGATCCCGCCGAGCCCATCCTGCCCCCGCGACTGGAGAAGCACCTCCCCGGCACCATGAACGAGGGCGACGCCCGCCTGCTGGTCGAGTCCATCACCGGTAACGATCCCCTGGACCGCCGCGACCGCGCCATCCTGGAGCTCTTTTACGCCAGCGGCCTCCGTCTCTCCGAGCTCATCTCCGCCCGGCTGGAAAACCTCAGCCTGGAGGAGGGCTGGATACGCGTCACCGGCAAGGGCAACAAAACCCGCCTATGCCCCGTCGGTGCCGCCGCGCGCGAGGCCATCCAGGCCTACCTCGCCCACGCCCGGCCCACCTTGGTGAAAAAGAAGACCCAGAGTCACATCTTCCTCTCCCAGCTCGGCGGTGCCCTCACCCGCGAGCGGGTCTGGCAGATCGTCAAAAAACGCGCCCAGCAGGCCGGCCTCGGCGACCACGTCCACCCCCACCTCCTGCGTCACTCCTTCGCCACCCACCTCTTGAACAACGGGGCCGACCTCCGCGTCATCCAAGAAATGCTCGGCCATGCCGACATCGCCACCACCCAGATCTACACCCATGTGGATCAAAAGCGCCTGAAACAGGTCCACCGGCAGTTCCATCCCCGGGCCTGAAAAAAAGATTCTCTTTTTCTGAAAATCTTTTGAACGCCCGTAGAAACCAAGAATCAAAGTCCACATACGGTATGTTGACTCTCAGCCCTTCACGCCACGCGTGATCTGATGGAGACCACCTTTCCTAGTTACTGCACTGCACCCCGTCTGGTCTTGGTCGATTTTACAGGCGGCGGTGCAGAAGCAGGACGGAAAACAAACAAGGGCGAGCCAAAAAGGCACGTCGTCTCACTTGGCCGCAGGACCCACCCCGGAAAAATGTTTCCACGCCTCCCGCTTTCCGGACTCCATGGAAACACGATGTTTCCAAAGTGTTTCCGCTGAGTTTCCACAGCCCAAAAATGTTTCCATGTTTCCATGTCTAGGGTGGAAACATGGAAACATTTTCAGGTCTGCTTATCCCGGCTCACTCCACCCGCAGGTAATCCAGTGCAAACATCATCGCAGGTTTGGCCTGGGCGTTCTTGCCGTGGATCGTCACTTCCAGGGTGTGCTCTCCAGGTTTGAGATCAAACTCGCCGAGGAGTTGTTCGAAGGTGTTGACGACGGCGGGGTCGTAGAGGTCCACGGGGCCGAGAGGGCTGTCCTGGCCATCCACCTTGAGGGTGACGATGCCGTAGTCGGGAGCCTTGGTGAAGATGGCGTGCAGCTTTTGCTTTCCGGCCTTGGCGACATTGAAGGTGATTTTGAGATGATCGCCCACCTGGGCTCCGGTCCACCAGAGATGCTGGCCGCCGCTCCATTGACCGCCTTTGAAGTTGCCCATGTTCTGGGTCTTCGCCTTGCCGCCTGTGGCCTGGGTTTTGAGGGCCTCTCCTTCCTGCGCTCCGGGGATGGAGCGCATCTCGGGATTGGTTTTCTTGGCTGCTCCGGCATCGCTTTGCAGATACTTGACGAGGTGCAGCAGCATCTCCGCAGGCAGGGCGTCGAAGAGGCCTTCGGGCATGGTGCTGACCGGGGACAGGGTGCGTTTTTTGACCTCGGCCTTGGTGACGATCTGCTCGATGCCGCCGGGCATGGTGACCTTGTAAGCCGCCGCCGTTTCCTCCTTGATCACACCGCTGGCGATGCGGCCGTCGTTGAGCTCGAAGATGTTGAGCTGGTAGTCTTTGCCAATGACGGCGTTGGGGTCCAGCACGTTGTCCAGGAGGTAATCCAGGTCGGCGCGGTTGGAGCCTGTCAGGTCGGGGCCGACGTTCTGGCCTTCGCCTAACAAACGATGGCAGGTGCCGCAGACGGCGCTGAAGATCGTCTTGCCCTGGGCCGCATCGGCACGGGCCAGGGCCTCTTTGGACAGGGTGGCGCGGAACTTCACTTTGCGTTGCTCCAGGTCGGGCTTGGGTGCATTCAGATCCCCCCAGACCTCTTTGATCAGGGCCTTCACTTCATCGTTCTTCAAGGTGTCCATCTGCCGCGCCAGGAAGGGGCTCAGGAGGGCCTGCGGCACCTTCTTGCCCTTCACCGCCAGGAGCAGCGCCTTGGCGCCCGCAGGCATAGTGGCCAGAGTGCCGACGGCATCGTTCTTCGTGGCCGCATCGAAGCTGTCAAACCGGGCGATGAGCAAAGCCGGAGTGCCCTCATGTGGCAGCGTGGCCAGGGCCTGCACGGCACGGCGGGTCAGGGCCGGGTCACCCTTTTCGATCAGGGTCTGCAAAAGCCCGGCGGTCTTCGCATCGCGCACCTGCAGCAGGATGCGCAGCGCCGCCTCCCGCTCGGCCAGGGGAGCCTTGGCAAGCAGGCGTTCGCGATACATCGCGCGGCTGGTTTCCACGCCCATGAAGGCCTCCAGTTCCGCGATCAAGGGCGAGTCCCCCAGCTTCGTTTTCAAAGCGTCCCAATTCGCAGGAAGCGGCATCTTGTTCCCCGCCCGTGCCGCCTCCACGACCGTGCGCAGCAGCGTCTCCCGCTGAGCCGCATCCGCAGAATCCGCAGCGATGCCCAGCAAGGCCACACGCCCCGATTCCTCCGCCCCCAGGCGACGATAAATGAACTCCGTGACCTTCGGCATCTTGGACACTTTGGCGAGCTCCAGACCTGCCTCAGCATCCGCACCCACGACTGGCTCGATGCCATACCAGATCAGTAGCGGGATGTAGGGATCGTCTTTGTCCTCGGCGTGCTGGAGGAGGGAGGTGGCGATGCCCGAACGATGATTCAAAGGCAACCGCTGGAGCACGGACGCGAGTTCACGCCTAACCACGGAAGAAGGGTCTGACTTGGCTAGTTTGACGAAGGCCGCGACCCTGGCTTCGATAGAATCCTTTTCAATGTTCGGATCTTCCGTCCGCTTCAACTGTAGTTCGCCCAGCAGTCGAATCGCTCCGGTGCGAACTTCGACCTTTTCACTGTTGAGCGCTACCATTTCACGGATTGGACGCACGGGTGGATTGTCGCTCTTATCCAAGATGTAAGCGCTGACACCGATGACTTGTCTCAACATGAGCGCTTTGAGTGAATCCTGACCTGCAACTGCCCGAATGACATGGTCGGACTGGAGCGTCTTGCTTTCGGTCCGCTCCATCAGTACCCGCCGCGCCATCCGTGAGAACCACTCGTTCTCGGTCTGCACCGCCAGTCTCGCCAGGGTAGCATCGTTTTCTTTGGTTAGGTCGAAGGTAGCCGTTGGTGTATAGCCTTTAGGCGATTCCGCGAACGCAGAAAGACTCGGAGCGGCTGAAGCCTGGACACCCACATAACTCACGCGATAAATCCGCCCGTTGCTGCGGTCCCACATCTCGATGGCGTTGCTGCCGCGATGGCAGACCTGCTTGTCGCTCCAATCACTGACGTAGAGGGAGCCATCCGGCCCCACCTTTTGCGTCACGGGGATGAAATGCATGTCGTTAGACCGCAGGAAGTCGCTGCCGTGTTTGCCGATGTAGGTGCTGCCTTTGGGGTCGAGGTAATTGCTCACCAGACGATGCCCGTGCAGGTTGCCAAAGAGGAGCTGATTTCGATAAGTGGCTGGGAACTGGCTGCTCTGATAAATGGCGAGCCCGCAGTGGGCATGGCCACCACCGGCCTGGTTGGTGTCATCGGCCACGATGCCGCCCTCCTTGCGCGGTCCCCAGTGGGCGTTGTCTTTGATACTGCCTGCGAAGTGGGCATGATCGGCGATGGTCTTGATATCGTCGTAGGTGTGGGGATTGAAATGCTGCCCGCCCTGCCGGAAATAGCGACCGCCCGGCACGATGTGATAGAGGTGCGGGATCACGCAGGCGGTGACGAAGAACTCGCCATGCTGGTCGTAATCCAGGCCCCAGGGATTGCTGGTGCCATGGGCGAAGACTTCGAACTGATGCCGCACGGGATGATAACGCCACACACCCGCATTCAGCGGCACGCGATCCGCCTCCGGTGTGCCCACTTTGCCTACCTTTGAGTGTGTAAAGACCCCGTGGCAGCCGTACAGCCAGCCGTCCGGCCCCCAGATGAAGCTGTTCAGCGTCTCATGGGTGTCCTGCGAACCCCAGCCATCCAGTAAGGCATAGGCGGTGAACTTCAGGCCGGGGACCTTGGGATAAGCCGCATAGCCCTCATGCTTTTCATCCGGCACATCATTGCGATCCGCATCCGGGATGAACATGAAATAAGGCGCGGCCCCCACCCACACACCGCCGAAACCGATCTCGATGCCGCTGGCCAGGCTGATGCCTTCCGCGAAGACCTTGCGGGTCTCAAAGCTGCCGTTTCCATCCTTGTCCTCAAAGATCAAAATGCGGTCCTGACCGGCGCCGGGTTCGCGGGGTTTCGGGTAGCTGTTGCCTTCGATCACCCATAGGCGACCACGCTCATCCCAGGTCATGGCGATGGGCTGCACCACGTCCGGTTCAGCGGCGATCAGTTCGGCTTTGAAGCCTGCGGGCAGTTGCAGATTCTTCAGGGCCTCCTGTGCAGGCTGGCCTGTCTTGTAGTCTTTTTGAGACATGAGGCCGGGGCCATACATCTTCTTCGGGCTCATCTGCGCGGCATGATCGGCGCTGACTTCTTTGCGCTCTTGCAGCAACACATAGAGCCCCGCCTTGTTGCCCACGAGGATGTCCGGCAGCTTGTCGCCATTCACATCGCCCACCTGCACATCCGTGCCTACGCCGCTTTCCGCATCCACCAGATGTGGGATGAATTCCACGCCGCCTTTGCCATCGCGTTTCGTTTGGAACCAGTAGATCACACGCGGACCACTTTCGTCAGGATCGCCCTTGCCATTGTGCGCCCAGTAGCGTTTGCCCGTGATCAGATCCTTCACGCCGTCACCGTCCATATCCACCAGATGCATGGCATGTGGCTGGCTGAAGACGATGCCGTAATCGTTCTCCCAGGGCTGCTCACCGACGAGCGTGCGTTTGTCCCACTGAGCCCCTTCGTCCCCGGCGCGATTCAGGAAAACCACAACGCCATAACGATGTGCGGCCAGGGCCGTGGCCACGTCATTGCGGCCATCGCCATCGAAGTCATAGGCGAACATCTGCGCCCCGCCACCCACACCAGCGGCGAAGTTGTGTTGCTTCCAGTTAGGCCCATCACCTGCTTCCCACCAGCGGCGGGCCTCCAGCAGGTCCATCTTGCCATCGCCATTCACATCGCCCACGCCCAGGCCATGGGTGAACTTCGCCACTTTCATATCCCCCGTAACAGCGACGAAGGGCCACTTTTCCGTGGGTTTGCTCCAGTCCGGTGCGAACCAGCCAAAGCGGCCGCCGGTGCTGCAGACGATCTCCGGTTTGCCATCGCCTGTGATGTCGGTGAAGACGGGCGATTCATTGTCCACCACATCCGCGACGATGTGCATGGCCCAAGGGGTGTCCTGGTCAAACTTGTCGGGGTTCAGATACAGGCGTGCCTCCTTGCCAGGAAAACCAAGCACGAGGATGTCCAGCCAGCCATCGGCATTGAAATCATGAGGGTAGCAGAAGAAGTTGTCGGAATAACCAACGATGTTGAATTCCTTCGGTTCGTAAAAGGCGTGCTTCTTTTGCCAGTCCGGTCCTTCATACCAGAAGGGGCCGCTGAGGATGTCCGTATGGCCGTCCTTGTTGATGTCCGCGTGGTTCGCACCTTCGGCATAAAACTTGTCCGTGAGCTGGACGCGCTTCCACGAGATGAGCGTCTCCGCCTGAAGCAGGGACGCGCTGAGGAGACCGAGGAGGATCTGGCTTTTCATGGGCGGGTTGGGCTGAGGTCGAAATCAACGTTTATCAGGAAGCGGGGTTCTCGGACAAGATTTAGGCTGGATCGGACACGAAAAGGCGGGTTTCAGACCGGGAGGCCGGGCATGGAAAAGTCGTTCTCCGTCTTGCACCCCCGGCGCTGCGGTTTAGAAAAGGCACATGCCGTCGCCGGAGATCAACATCCACCACATCGCCAAACTGTCCCGCCTCGCCCTCACGGAGGAGGAGGCCGTCAGCTATCAGGCGCAGTTGACCCAGATCCTGGGCCACATCGACCAGCTCAGCAGCTACCCGCTGGATGCCGAGCCCAGTTCCCATGCGATGCCCGTCTTTGACGTCGTGCGCCCGGATGTCCCGCGCCCCGGCTTCACCCAGGACGAGGCCCTAGCCAATGCCCCGCGCCGGGTCATGGACCAGTTCCAGATCGTCAAGGTCATGGAGTGAGGTCGCCAGTGATCAGTTTTCAGTGGCCAGTATTCAGTCCTGAATTCATCCCCCACTCACGAATCTGATCCCTAGAAACTGAATACTGAATACTGTTTACTGACTACTTCCCCAATGTCCCTCGCCTCCTCCACCATCGCCGCGCTCCGTCAGCGGCTCGTTTCCAAAGAAATCACCCCACGCGACATCGTCCAGGATGTGGCTGCCGCCATCGAGGCGCAGAATGGCTCCATCGGGGCCTACCTGTCCTGGGATGTGGAAAAGGCCCTGGCTGAGGCGGACAAGGCGGACCTGTCCCAGCCGCTAGGCGGCATCCCCATCGGCATCAAGGACAACATGAACGTCACGGGCGAGCCCTGCACCTGTGGATCGAAGATGCTGGCCGGCTACACCGCGCCTTACAATGCCGGAGCCATCGACAAACTGCGTGCCGGAGGTGGCATCCCGTTTGGCAGGCTGAACATGGATGAATTCGCCATGGGTTCCTCCACGGAAAACTCCGCCCTAGGCATCACACGCAACCCCGTGGACCTGGAGCGCATCCCCGGCGGCTCCAGCGGGGGCAGCGCCGCAGCGGTGGCGGGAAATCTGGCCATCGCCACCCTGGGCTCGGACACAGGCGGCTCCATCCGCCAGCCCGCCGCGCTGTGCGGCTGCGTGGGGATCAAGCCGACCTACGGACGCATCTCCCGCTATGGATTGGTGGCCTTTGCCTCCTCGCTGGACCAGATCGGCCCCATCACCAAAACGGTCGAAGACGCCGCCCTGCTGCTGAACCATCTCTGCGGCAAGGACCTGCGTGACTCCACCTCCCTGGATGCCGAAGTGCCGGACTTCACCACCGCGATTGGCAAAGACATCAAAGGCCTGCGCATCGGCCTGCCCAAGGAGTATTTTATCAGCGGCATCCACGCCGGAGTCTCCGCCAGTGTGAACGCCGCGATCAAGAAACTGGAATCCCTGGGTGCCATCCCCGTGGAGATCAGCCTGCCACACACGGATGTCGGCGTGAGCACCTATTACATCCTGGCTCCTGCCGAGGCCTCCGCCAACCTGGCCCGCTTTGACGGCATCCGCTACGGCCATCGCAGCGACAAATCCAAGGACCTGCTGGAGCACTACATGATGAGCCGCGAGGAGGGCTTTGGAGCCGAGGTAAAACGACGCATTTTGTTAGGCACCTATGTGCTCAGCAGCGGTTATTACGACGCCTATTACATCAAGGCCCAGCGCGCCCGCACCCTCATCCGGCGGGACTTTGAGCAAGCCTTTGAAAAAGTGGACGTCATCGTCAGCCCCACCAGCCCCACCCCCGCCCACAAGCTGGGCGAACTGTCCAACGATCCTCTCAAAGCTTATCTGGAAGACGTCTTCACCATCCCTGTCAACCTCGCCGGACTCCCCGGCATCAGCATCCCCTGCGGCACTGCGGAGGAAGGCGGACGGCAGCTCTCCGTCGGCCTCCAGATCATCGGCAAGCCGCTAGATGAACTGACCGTGCTGCGCATGGCGGATACGTTTGAGAAGGCGTAGTCTCTGTGGCTTGCCTAACTTACTCTTTCCTGTGCCCCCCTTACCCCGATTGCTTCGTTTGATTTTCCTACTTTTACTGGCACCCGTGCTGTTGCTGCTCGGCTGCCAGTCGAAGCTGATTTATCATCCGAAGCCTTATGGAGAGGCCGACCGGCAGTTGCTGGCCACCTATGAAGGGAAGCCGCTGAACTATGTGACCGGGCAGGGCAAACAGGTGGCGCATTACATTCCTCCGAGGGATGGGTCTCAGGTGCCAAAAACCATCTGGATCTGTTTTTCAGGCAATGGATCGTTGGCGCTGAACTGGCTGTATCAGGTGGAGGATTGGAGTCCTGGCTTTGCTTATCTGTTGGTGGATTACCTGGGCTATGGCGACTGTGAGGGCACGCCATCACCGGCCCGAATCCGTGAAAGCTCCCTGAAGGCCGTGGAGGCCCTGGCGCGAGATTTGCAGGAAAGCCCCGAGACCTTGAAGCCGCGCCTGCGGGTGCTGGGACACTCGATCGGGTGCGCGGCGGGACTCATGGCGGCGGATGATTTGGGCGCTCAAAAAGTGGTGCTCATCGCTCCTTTCACGACCCTGACGGAGATGGGCAAACGGTTGCTGGGCTGGCCGCTGTGTTATGTGAATATGCATCGCTTTGACAACCGAAAGCATCTGGCGGCGGCGGTGGCTCAGGGTGCTGAGGTGGTGATTTTCCACGGCACCCACGATGAGGTAATCCCGGTGGCCATGAGCCGTGAGTTGGCGGCGGCGCATCCAGAGAAGGTGACGCTGCATGAGATGAACGGGCAAAATCACAATGGTATCCTGGGTAATGTTTCCCAGGAAATCGGGGCGGCAATGTCAGACAGGTGAATGGCCGAGTGAAAGCGAATGCCTTTCCCGCCGCCTGCGTCCATGCTTGAATCCACGGTGATGCCCGAAGAAATATCCGCCATCTGCGATTTACCTCCTCTTAGGACGAGTGGTAAGTGGCTGCGTGCCGGGGAGGTGAAGTGGCCGCTGCGCGGGATCAGCTATGGGTCTTTCAAGCCCAATTCGCGCGGGGAGCCCTTTCCTGAAGATGACCGTCTCGCGGCGGACTTTGATCACATCCAGCAACTGGGTTTCAATACGCTCCGGCTGTATGAACTGCCCAGTGCCCAGGTGCTGAAGACGGCAACGATGCGTGGGCTGCGGCTGCTGGTGGGGCCATGGACCGACTATGTGGACTTTCTGCGTGATCCGAATGCCAAGCATGAGATCCGGCGGCGAGTGCTGGAGTCGGTGACACGACTGAAAGATGAACCCTGTGTGGCCGGGTTCCTGGTGGGCAATGAGATCGAAAAAACTCTGGTGCGCTGGATGGGACCGCGACGAGTGCGGGCTTTTTTAGAAGGGCTGATCGAGGCCGGACGCGCCATCGCCCCGAACAAGCTTTTCAGTTATGCCACCTATCCAAGCACGGAATATCTGATCCCGCGCAATGCGGACTTTTTGGCAGTGAATCTGTATCTGGAGCAGCCGCAGCTTTTGGCGGCCTACCTGCAAAGATTGCAAAATCTGGCAGGTAACAAACCCCTGATCATCACGGAATTCGGCCTGGATGTGGCGGCACACGGTGAGGCTGCGCAAGTGGAGACGCGGCGATGGTTTACCCAAGTCTGTGAAAAGTCGGCGGTGGCGGGCACGGTCTGGTTTAGCTACACGGATGAGTGGTTCCGCGTGGGGGAGGAGGTGACGGGATGGAGCTTTGGCCTGGTGGATGCAGGCCGCAGGGAGAGGGCGGTATGTGCGACCCTTCGGGAGGAGAAAACATGCGACATCGAGACTGGGAGGTGCCCCCGCATCTCTGTCATCGTCTGCACTTACAATGGCCAGGGGACACTGCGTGGCTGCCTGGAATCGCTCGGGAAGTTGCGTTACCCGAACTTCGAGGTGCTATTGATCGATGATGGCTCGACCCAGGATATTGCATCCCTGGCCCGCGACTTTCCGGCGATCCGATATGTGCGGCAGGAGCATGCGGGACTGAGCGTGGCACGGAACCTGGGGGCCTCTCTGGCAAACGGGGAGATCCTGGCTTACACAGATGATGACTGCATCGCTGATGAGGACTGGCTGCATTATCTGGCCACGGGCTTTGATGATCCCCACTGGGTCGCCGCAGGCGGACCGAATATCCCACCCCTGCCACGCAATCGAACCGAGGCAGTGGTGGGTGCAGCCCCCGGTGCCCCGGCGCATGTGCTGCTGACAGATACGGAGGCGGAGCACCTCCCCGGCTGCAATCTGGCCATTCGCAAAACCGCCCTGGAAGGCATCGGCGGCTTCCGGGCGCAGTATCGGGTGGCGGGGGATGATGTGGATGTGTGCTGGCGGCTGCGTGAGGCCGGGGGGCGGTTACGCTTTGTGCCGGGTGCCATGGTTTGGCATCATCGCCGTTACACTGTCGGCGCTTATCTGCGTCAGCAAAGAGGCTATGGGCGGGCCGAGGCCCTGCTGATGAAGGTCCACCCGCAGCGCTTCGGCACCCTGGGCGGTGCCTGCTGGGCGGGGGGTATCTACGGGGATCAGGCCTCCGTCCCGCTTTTGGCGGAGGGCAGCATCTTTCATGGACCGCTGGGCGAGGGTCTCTTTCAGGGTATTTATCGGCAAGGCGCGGGATGCTGGCTGGACTGGATGAGTGGCATGATCTGGGTGGCACTGCTCTTAATCGCCGTGGTCACGCAGTCCTTTTTGGCCGCTGCGTTGATTTTAAGCCTGTCCCTGGTGCTGGCCACCTGCCGCTTGGTTCGCCTTACTCAGGCCCCCTTTCAGCTCAACTGGATCGAATCATGCCTGTTGTTAAGCCTGGGCTGGCTTCAGCCGGTGCTGCGGGAATGGGAAAGACTGATCGGGATGCTTGTCCTTCGGGCACGCCCGGGAGGGAAAGAGTATTTTCAACCTCTCCTCACTCCACCGAGGCCACGCAAAATCTCCATTCCTATGGGGGAACGGAGTTTTTGGAGCGAGACCGGCGTGGGCCGCAATGCCCTGCTGGAGAAGCTGAAAAACCAACTCGACCATCTGCACATCGCCACCCGCATGGATGATGGCTGGCGGTTATTCGATCTGGAGGCTCAACCTCAGGCCGATTTATCTCCCGCTTTCCTCACGGTCACCGAATACCACGGCGGGCTGCGTCAGCTCACGCGGGTGCGTTTCATGCTGCGCCTGCGCCTGACGACCCTGCTGCTGAGTTTGCTCCTCCTTATCCTGTTGATTGCCTTGAGCTACACGCCCTGGGTATCCCCAGAGCTCATGTTGCCATTGCGTCCAGCGATCCTTTTGGTTGGCGGTGGTTTGTTTCTCGCTTGGCGCAGAAGATGGCTGAAAAAAATCCTTCGGGCGGCACAGGAGGCCTCTTTGGTCGCTACTCCATCTTGAAAGCTGCGGATTCTTCTCGGCAGGAGACTCTGGGTTCGTTAATGATAGGATCATGAATCGCCTGCCGTCCCTCGCCGATCTTTCCACACGGGCAGAGCCTTTTGACATCGTCATCATCGGGGGCGGTGCCTCTGGCCTGGGGGCCGCAGTGGATGCGGCGGTGCGGGGTCACAGCGTGCTGCTGGTGGAGCAGTCGGACTTTGCCAAAGGCACCTCCAGCCGCAGCACGAAGCTGGTGCATGGGGGGGTGCGTTACCTGAAGCAGGGCAATGTATCCCTGGTGCTGGAGGCCCTGCGCGAGCGGGGCCTGATGTGCCGGAATGCGCCGCATCTGGTCCACAGCCTGCCCTTTGTGATCCCCAGCTACCATTGGTGGGAGGGGCCTTTTTACGGCATCGGGATGAAGGTCTATGATGGCCTCGCCGGCAAGCTGGGGCTGGAGCCATCGCGCTATCTGAATCGCGAGGATGTGATCGGTCTGCTGCCGAACATTGAGCAGCAGGACCTGACGGGCGGCATCATTTACCACGACGGCCAGTTTGATGATTCACGTCTGGCCATCAATCTGGCCCAGACCGCGGATGAACGCGGGGCTGTGGTGCTGAACTATGTGCGCTGCTGCGGCCTGATCAAAGAAGGACCACATGTCGCAGGGGTGAAGCTGCGCGATGAAGAAACCGGCCAGGAAGCCGAGGTGCGAGCGAAGGTGGTCATCAATGCCACGGGGGTCTTTGCCGATGAAGTGCGGCGCATGGACGATCCGCAGGCCAAGACGATGCTGAGCCCCAGCCAGGGCATCCACTTTGTGCTGCCGCGTGAGTTCATGCCCGGCGACACGGCCATCATGATCCCCAAGACCGATGACGGACGCGTCCTTTTTGCCGTGCCATGGCATGGCCGTGTGGTTGTGGGCACCACGGACACCCCGGTGGAGAGCGCCTCGCTGGAGCCACGGGCGCTGGATGAGGAAATCGAGTTCATCTTCACCCAGGTCAGCCGCTATCTCACCCGCGACCCCACACGGGCGGATGTGCTCAGTGTTTATGCCGGACTGCGCCCTTTAATCAAATCCGACGCCAGCTCCACTGCCGCCCTTTCACGGGACCATCTGATCTCCATTTCCGATTCAGGCCTGATCACCCTGGCCGGTGGCAAATGGACGACCTATCGCAAGATGGCGGAGGATGTCATCGACCACGCGGAAATGATCGGTGCTTTGGATCATCGCTACTGTGCCACGCATGAGCTAAAGGTGCATGGGGCCGAAGGTAGCGGCAGTGACCAAAGCCACCTGCACTACTACGGCAGTGATGCTGCAGGTATCCGGGCGCTAATGATATCCGACCCTATTCTGGAAGAGCGCCTGCATCCCCGGCTGGAGTTTTTCAAAGCGGAAGTCATCTGGCATGTGCGCCACGAGATGGCCCGCACCGTGGAGGATGTGCTCTCCCGCCGCACCCGCGCCCTGCTACTGGATGCCCGTGCCAGCATCGAGGCTGCACCGGTCGTGGCAGCTCTGATGGCCCGGGAGATGGGACGCAATGCCGCCTGGGAGACGGCGCAGGTAAGCACCTATGAAACGCTGGCGAAGGGGTATCTGCTGCCTCCACAATGACACTTGGCATCCGGGCGATGCATGACACTTTGAAACAGACTCAGCAGGAAGACATTCAATGTTAACTTTTATGAAAAAGATTCTTGTTTTTATTATTTTGGCTAACCTTGTCGGCCTTGTTTATGGTGCCATGCTGTATCGTTCAGCCAATGCCTTCGCCAAAAAGGAGGCCGAAGTGAAACGTGCGCGTCTCATAACAAATGAGGAATGGTCAACCATTGTGAAGCAGAGCGATGGCATGGACTTCTTGAAAAAGCACGTCGAAAGACTAACTGAAGATACCCATGCGCTTCGCGACGCATTGAACGATGTGTCAGCCAAGTCATCTGGCGTGGCAGTTATTTTAACAGGCCTCACATTTCTGAATCTGATTTCGGTCGCATTTGCATTGCGTTCCGCGCGGTAGCCCGGATGTGGCCGATAAAGCTGTATATCAGAAGTCAGCTATGAATGACTTCTGACATTATTTTATTCGAGCAGGGTAATGATGTTTGCTTGGGAATCACTGATTCATGAAGAATTCAAAACCACGGGTGAGTCGGATAGCTCGGATGGGATTTCTGTCATTCGTTAAGCCCACTTGAAATCCGTCTGCACTTATTGAATCCGCCCCATCCGTGCGTCGCAATTTGCACGACCTGGGCAGCCTAGTCCCATCTCTGCACGATGCAGCGCACAGCCTGAGCAGCCCGGCCCCATCTCTGCACGGTGCAGCGCACAGCCTGAGCAGCCCGGCCCCATCTCTGCACGGTGCAGCGCACAGCCTGAGCAGCCTGTCCCCATCTCTGCACGGTGCAGCGCACAGCCTGAGCAGCCTGTCCCCATCTCTGCACGGTGCAGCGCACGGCCTGGGCAGCTCCGCCCCATCGCTGCACCATGACATTGGACGGCCTGGGTAGCCCCGGCCCACCAAAAACGGTCGTTTGGAGGTCCCTATGGGGCCTGAACACACTTTGATTAAAATCAGTGATTCCCTAGGAAAGGTCGCAGCCATGCAGCCTCTCAATAATCCCGGAACGGTCCGCGAGGCTCTGTTTCATCCATCTCTTTCCGCCAGGCGGCAAAGTGCTCTTGCATCATCTTGAGAACTTCGGGTTTCTCTTTGGAAAGATCCTTCTTCTCTCCGATGTCGGTGCTGAGATCATAGAGGCCTTGGCCTTTGGCGGAGTCAAGCCACTTCCAGTTGCCCACACGGGCGGCCTTGTCACCACGGCGTTGCCAGAACATGTCTTTGCGCGGGGACTTCGCCTCGCCGCGCAGGATGGGCAGCATGTCAAAGCCGTCCATCTGGATACCTTCAGGGGCGGGGGTGCCGGTGGCGGAGAGCAGGGTGGGAACGAGTTCGAGGGCGGTGATGAATTCGTCTGTGACTTTGCCCGCAGGCAGCTTGCCGGGCCAGCGGGCGATGAAGGGCACACGCAGGCCGCCTTCCCACATGGTGCTTTTGCTCCCGGTCAGGGGCGCGTTGCCACCGTTGCCGCTGCCGCCGTTGTCAGACATGAAGAGGAAGATCGTGTTGTCCTTTTGCGCGGCTTTTTCCACCGTGTCCATGAGGGTGCCGATGGCCTCATCCATGCAGGTAACGGCTGCATAATACCGGGCCAGTTTTTCATCCTTCACCTGGTCGCGATACATGGCGACATACTTTTCGGGAGCCTGGACACCGACCCCGGCTTTCTTTTTGCCCTCCACCACATCCTCAGGGAAGGATGACGCGGAATGCGGCGCATTGAAAGCCAGATAGAGGAAGAAAGGTTTCCTGCCCAAGTGCTGGTTCACAAAGTAAAGCGACTCCCGGCGGAAGACATCGGTGATGTAAGTGCCTTTATCCTCTTCGGTGCGGGTGTTACCCCTGAAAAGGGAAGGCACGCCGTATCGCTCATGCGTGAAGTAGTCGATGCCGTTGTTGCCGTGACCGTAGAAGAAGTCGAAGCCGCGCTGGAGAGGCAGGTAACGTTTCGCCTGGCCCATGTCCCACTTGCCCACGCAGCCGGTGGCATAGCCTGCTTTTTTCAGCATGTCGCCAAGGGTGACCTCCTTGGGGTCCAGCCCCAGTGTCATCTCGGGGGAAACGGCATACTCTTCAGCACCGAAGACATAGCCGTAGTTGGTGAGGTCATTACGCACCATGTCGTAGAGCCCGTTGCGCTGGGGGTAACGTCCCGTCAGCACGCTGCCGCGTGAGGGCGTGCAGGCGGGCCAGGTGACATAATAGCTGCTGCCACGGACCCCTTCCGCCGCCAGTTTGTCCAGGTTCGGGGTCAGCACGGGCTTCGTGCCGATGCATCCCAAGTCGGGATACCCCTGGTCATCGCTGATGATGAGGATGACATTCGGCTGGGCCGCAAAGACAGCCGCGCAAAAGAGGAAAGACAGCAAAAAACAGCGCATCTCCCGGAAACGATGACAAGAGGAGGCATTTCGCGGCAAACTTTCAGTCTAAAGAGTCTCCCCTTTTGTCTGGCATCCGCTTTAGAATGCAGTTAGATGCCGCATGACGGAAAACGAATTCAAAACCCGCGTGACACGCATTTGTCAATTGCTGGGCTGCAGTAGGGACCTAGCCAGTGATTATGTCGAGGCCATGGGCGACTCTCCCGTCATCGAGCACGGCAAGGTGCTCATCCGCGATTCGCAAGGCCGCATCATCGCCCGCGTTTCAGAATCCATCCTGGAGGCTTAACCTTCGGGCAAGGTATGGCCGCCGTGATGACACGCATCCTCATCATCGTCGAAAACCTGCCCGTGCCCCTGGACCGGCGTGTGTGGCAGGAGGCCTGCGCGCTGCGGGATGCCGGCCATGAGGTCACGGTCATCTGTCCGCAGATGCGTGGCTACACGCAGGCGGAGGAAATGCTGGAGGGCATCCAGATTTACCGTCACTGGATCAGTGATGAGGCCCGTGGAATGCGCGGTTTCATCCTGGAGTATGCGACCGCTCTTTGGGGTGAACTGGGCTGTGCGCTGAAAGCCTGGAGACGCGGCGGCTTCGATGTCATCCATCTCTGCAATCCGCCGGATCTACTGTTTCTGGTGGCGTTGCCTTTCAAGCTGATGGCGGGCGTCAAAGTGATCTATGACGTTCATGATTTGTGGCCGGAAATGTTTGAGGCCAAGTTTGGCAAACGTGGCCTGCTTTACCGGGCGGTGCGCGTGGCGGAGCGCTGCACGCTGGCTCTTGCCGATGCCGTGATGGCCACGAACCAAAGCGTGCTGTCGGCGGTAAAAAAACGCGGTCACAAAAAGGATGCTGAAGTCTTCATCGTGCGCACGGCACCCAACCGACTGGACACCCATCTGCCAGCCGATCCCGGCCTCAAAAACGGGCGGCGTTTCCTGGTCGGTTACATCGGTGTGATGGGCAATGCGGATGGCGTCCAGTATCTGATCGAAGCCGCCAAGCACATCATCCGCGAGCGTGGCCGGCAGGATGTGCAGTTTCTCCTGATGGGCAGCGGTCCGGAACATGCGGAACTGCTGCGGCTGCGGGATGAGCAGGGGTTGCAGGAGTTCATCGCCATGCCGGGGCGGGTTTCCAATGAGTTCCTGTTCACCGCATTGAAGACGATGGACCTGGGCGTGGCCTGTGATCCCATCAACGATTACAACGACCACTGCACGATGAACAAGACGCTCGAGTATATGGTCTTTGCCAAGGCGCAGGTCATGTTCGGCACGCGGGAGGGTCGCTACTCGGCGGGGGAGGCAGCGCTGTATGTGATGGAGAACTCCGCCGCCAAACTCGGCGATGCCATTCTGGAGTTGCTGGATGATGAGGCACGTCGGGTAGAAATGGGCCGCATCGGTTACGCACGGCTCACCACGGAATTGAGCTGGGAGCGCAGTGTGGTGGAATTACTGCGGGCGTATGAACGCGCCATGCAGGTTTCTTGACAGAGTTTGGACTCGATTGTTGCCACACGGCTCCTGATGATACGCCGATGAAACCTGCGGAAAAGACACTTCTCTATCGTGAACTGGCCAAGCTGACGCAGGCGGACTTTCATCTGGACCGGTCGCTGACCTTGTTGCTCTCGCAAAAGACTTCGCCGGTGCGGCGGACCTTTCTGGAAGGGGTCAAGCGCGGGCTGTCGGAGGGGATGGGACTGGCGGAATCCATCCGCGTGCATAACCAGGAGCTCGTCAGCGGTCTGGAGCTGGCGCTGATTGAGGCCGGTGAACGCAGCGGTCGGATCGCGGATGCGTTCCATCATCTTGCCCGCTACTACGCCTCGGCGGATGCAGCCGGTCGGCAGATGCGCGGGGCGATGATTTATCCGCTGATCCTGCTGCATCTCGCGGTTATCCTGCCGGAAATCCCTTCGGCCATCGTCGCCACGGAAGGGCCGGGATTCGTGGCCGGGGTGATGTTCTGGCTGATTACCCTGTGGGTGGTGCTGGCAGGTGTGTTTTTCCTCTGGCGCTGGCTGACGAAAAAGGCCCTGGACTCTGCCAAGGTGGATGTGTGGCTGAACCGTGTCCCCTGGATCGGGAAGGCTCGGCGGCATTGGGCTCTGGCGCGGTTCTGCCAGGTTTTCCATGCAGGACTGCTCGCGGCGCTGAGCATGTCTGAGATCTGTCGCCTAGCCGGGGCGGCCTCGCAGTCAGGCAGTCTCAAGGCCGCTGCGGAAAAGGCCGCTACGAGCATTGAAGAAGGTGAGCGGCTGTCTCTTTCCCTGGCGGAAACGGGGGCTTTCGATCCGCTGTTTATCAACTCCATCGCCACCGCCGAGGAGGTGGGGCGGCTGGATGATGAACTGGCCCGCTGGAACACGGCGGAAACCCTGAGCGCCAGCGAGGCGATGGAACGTGCCGCCCTTTGGTTGCCGAAGATCGGTTACGCCCTGGTGGCGGGATTCGTCGTCTATCGCATCATCGCCATGGTTCAGGGCTATTACGGTCAGGTGCTGCATCTGATGGACGGGCTGTGATTTTCACAGGTCTTTGCTTGCCGCCAGCGCCTGCTTTCGCAAGACTTCAGGGCTTGCCCCCGTTTTCACACGGCCCCAGTATCTTTATCCTATGAATCGCTCCACCCTCACATTCATCAGTGGCTCGCTCCTCACGGCGGCCAGTCTTTCCGCCGAAACCGCACCCGCAGAATGGGGCCAGTTCCGCGGGCCTAACCATGACGGCACCGCACCGGCGACCAAAGTGTCCAATTGGAAGGGTGCCAAGCTCAAGACTCTCTGGAAGACAGACACCCCGACCGGGTTCAGCTCCTTCGCTGTGGCAGGTGCCAAGGCCTTCACCATCGTCACCGGTGAAACCGAAGGCAACACGGGCGAGGTGCTGGTGGCCCTAGACGTGCGCACGGGCAAAGAAGTGTGGAGCAAACCGCTGACCGTGATCGGCAAATACGATGGTGGCGGTGATGCCGGCACGCCTGAAAACAAAGGCGGCGACGGCCCCCGCTCCACTCCAGTGGTCAATGGCGACAAAGTGTATGCGATTGATGCCAACCTGGGCGTGTTCTGCTTCGAAGCAGCCACAGGCAAGCCTGTCTGGAATCACGATGTGATGAAGGACAACGCCGGCGTGCAGATCAAGTGGCAGAACGCCGCCTCTCCGGTGATCGACGGTGACATCCTGATGATGTGCGGCGGTGGTGCAGGCCAGGCGCTGCTGGGCCTCAACAAAGACACCGGCAAAGTCGTGTGGAAGGGCGAGAACGACAAGATGACCCATGCCACCCCGGTCATCGCCGACATTCATGGCGTGCATCAGGCCATTTTCTTCACCCAGGTCGGCCTTGTGGGGCTGAACCCAACGGACGGCAAGGTGCTGTGGCGCGCAGATTATCCTTTCAAGGTGTCCACGGCCGCCAGCCCGGTGGTGTATGAAGACATCGTCTATTGCTCCGCTGGTTATGGCGTGGGTGGTGGAGCCTTCAAAATCAGCAAGAGCGGCAGCGGCCTGAGCGCCGAGGCGATCTGGCGTCGTGAAAACGAGTGCTTCAACCATTGGAGCACCCCCGTGGTGAAGGACGGCTATCTTTATGGCATGTTCAGCTTCAAGGAATACGGCGCAGGCCCCATGGCTTGTGTGGACATCAAGACGGGCAAGGACATCTGGAAGCAGGAAGGCTTCGGCCCCGGCCAGCTCATCCTGTCTGGTGACAAACTGATCGCCCTCAGTGACAAAGGCGAGGTCGTCGTCGTCGAGGCGAATCCTGAGAAGTATGTCGAGCTGAAGCGCGACGACGTTTTGGACGGCAAGGTCTGGAGCTATCCGGTCCTGGCCTATGACCGCCTCTTTGCCCGAAGCACGAAGGAAGGTGTCTGCCTGGAGATCCAGTAAGCCTCGAGCCAGTTTTATCATTGAGAATCCTGCGTCGGCTCCGGCGCAGGATTTTCTTTGGCCAGAGGCGTGAAAAACTCCGCCTGCTCCTTTTGTCCTAGCTTTTGATAACGACTGGCCATTAGCGCAGCCAAAGACCGGCGCAAAGCCGGTTTAAACGAGCCCGTCATCATTTCCCAGGTGGCCGGACTTTTGACACCGCTCCAAAGCGTAAAAAACTGCATGAGCGAGATCTCCGTAAACTCACGCGCACAAAAGGCCTCCACCATCTGTGACGCGCTCTCCCGCACGTCCTGATGATCCAGGGGCGCTCCGCTCCCCTCACTGAAGATCGCCATCAAAATCAGCCTCATGCTCTCATGGGCCAGCTCGCGGGCAGGACGTTTACGCAGCGCGTAATCCAGGGCAAAGCGCCTACCGCGCTCATTTGCCAAAACTTGGTTCAACGCCTTGGCCAAGGACTGTCCGGCCAAAGACTGAATAACAGGGCCGATCCATTTATCTCGGGTGACCAAAGGGCGTGCCTTTCCTAAAATGCTCGTTACCCACTCCGCGGCCAAGTCGGGCGTCCAGCTTTGAGCCAGACTGCGGACGATGAACTCGCCATGCAATTTTTGCTGAGTGCTATCGGGAGTTTCATCCTGGGAATCCAAGATCTTGATGGCTTGTTTCCAGAGGGTCTGCCGCAGCTCGTTTTTCGGTTCCATCAATCCGGCTATCAGAGATGCCTCCACGCGGTGACGGGGCATGATGTGCCGGTCCTGAATGATTTCATCCAGAGAGTCCCGCTGCCCTTTTTTCAAAGGCAACCCCAAACGTAACTCATGCCGCACATCTTCCAGCCAGGGGATGGCCCGACCAGGAACCTCGCTGCCCTTGAGAGCATGCAGCCAAGACGTGACCGTGGCCTGCAACAGGGCATCTCCATCAGAACTGCCCAAGGATGCCCAATGATCCAGGCAGATGAGTGTCACCATCAGGTCTGGGCCGCTCAATGAAGCGGAGGGGCGAATGGCCGTCACCGCCTGACTGAGGAACTGCCGCGCGCGCTGGTGCTGACCGGCAAAGTGAAAAGCCAAGGCAGTGCGTGAGGCAATCTGACGCTCATCCGCCCCCAAGAACTGCTGCACACGCACGGCGCGGTCCAGATCGGCCATATCTTCCTGGCGGATTTTCAGGCAATTGATACTGCGGGTGATGGGAAGGTAATGCTGATTTAAAAGCAATCGGTCACTTGTGGGGATACCCGTGCGCACCATCTCCGGCGGGCTCCCGGCCATGAGCAGGTCAAACCAAGCATTCGCCTCGTCCATCTTTCCCTGCCCCAGGTAAATGCGCCAGAGGTGATACATCGCCAGACTTTTCCAGGGATCTTCCTTTCCACCAGCCACTTGCTCCCAGGCCTGGATGGCATCTGCCGGTTTATTCAGCACTTCCAGACAGGCCGCATATTTATACATGCACTCCATCTTCACATCCGCCCTGTTCAGATATTTCTCGTAAATGGCCAGGGCCTCATGAGCTTGGCCGATGCTGACCAGATCGTCCGCCTTGATAAAGGGTGAGGTAGGTGCGGTAACCAACCGCTGCCTCACCTCCAGGCGGGTGAGAGCAGACTCCACCGGCAAAAAAACACTGAAGTGCGACTCGGCCAAAGGGCGTGCCAGCTCAAAAACATTGCTGTAACGCAGCGGCTCCGTCCCATTCACTGACAAAGCCAGATCTCCATTTTCATAGCGGCAGCGCATGATGAGGTGTGGGCTTTCGCGCACCTCACGAGGCAGGAGGGCATACACCAGCGGGGTTTTTTCCGACATGATCGCCATGACACTGGCCTTTTCGGGATTGTCAAAATTCGGCTGATGTTGGGCAAAACGATCGGCCTGATAAATATAAAAGCGAGGTTCCTTTAGCATGGGAATGACTATGTTTACCCCCAGGGCCGCCGCCTGCTGCCAGGCCTCACTAAACTCCGCCTCCACCTCCACCGATCCATCCAAGCGAATCTCACTCAAAAGGCTGCTCCAGGTCTGCCCCTTGGCCGGTGGCATGGACACCAACTGCCCGGACTTCACTTCCCATCCTTCCGGCCGAAAGATGTTCCGCGCAGAGGCACGCGTGATCAGCCCCCGCAGAATGGCCACCGTCTGCCAGGCTGTTTCACGCGCCTGCCAGCGCTCCATTAAACCGACCGCTTGATGGTGCCCTTTGTCCAACAGGAAATGTAACATCTCATGCATCTGTTTGGACTCGTCCTCAGACAGCCGCGGTGCCTCCATCAAGTCCATCACCATGCTGTGGGTGCGCTTGATGACATTCTCCTTCAGATAATTTTCCAGCACCGGATCCACGCGATGCATCTGCGCCAGCAGCCCCTCGGTCTCCGCCAACCGATCCGGTGTCCACTCCGGCTCGGTAAGCTGACGATTGATCTGGGAAAGCAACCCATCTTTGAAATGACTGAGCCGCATTTGATGCGTGGACCATGCCGCCATGGTCAGCGCCAGCAGGGCGACGAGTAGCGCGGCCATGACCCAAGGATACCGGCGGACATACTGATATGCGAGATCCAGAAGGTCCGGGTTCCTGGCGCGCACAGGGCGTCCATCCAGAAACCGCTCCAAATCCTCCGCCAGGGAGATGCCATTGGCATAACGCTGCTCAGGGCTCCGCTGCATGGCACTCCAACAGATGGCGTCCAGTTCCCGCCTCACGGTCACCAAAGCCTGACTGAGACGGGGTGGTTGATCATCCTGATGCAGACGGGTGATAACCTGAGAGATCAACCCCGTGCGCGGAAGACGGCCCGCCAGCATTTCAAAGAGCATCACCCCGCAGGCATGAACATCCGTCGCGGGCGATGGCTCCCCAAGACTCGGCTCCACCTGCTCCGGTGCCAGGTAGGCCACCGTGCCTGCGAGCTCTCCAAATTGAGTGAGGCGAAGGTCATGTTGCCAGGCTGGGTTTTGGGCCAGACCAAAGTCGAGCAGCACTGGCGCGTCATTCATCACCAAAATGTTTCCCGGCTTCAAGTCCCGATGGGTAATGCCGGAGGCATGAGCCACCCCGACCGCACGCGCGATCTTTGCCATCATGCGGACGATCTCGGCCGGCTTTCGCTTTTTCTCCTTGGACCATACATGAAGCGGCACTCCGGCCACAAAATCCATGACCAACCAAGCCATCTCCCCCTGACAGCCAAAATCATGCACCGGGACAATGCTCGGATGGCGCAGTTGGGCCAGCAAAGCAGCCTCGTTTTGAAACCGGGCAATCGCCCTCGGGTCGGACCGCATGTGCGGGGACAAAAACTTGATTGCCGCCCAGCGCAGCAGATCGCGATGCCAGGCTTTGTAAACCACCCCCATCCCGCCAGAACCTAAAAACTCCCATTTCTCATATTGAGGCAGCACCTCCGTCAGAACCCCTTCCGGAATCATCGGCACCCCTTGCCAAGTAATCGGCGGGCTGCTCTCCTGACTAAGCTCTTTCTCCACGATCTCCCGAAATGACGGAATGCCATCTTCGTTGAGATTTGATGGTTCCGAGTTCATTCCTGGGTGCAAGTCTGCCTCATTTACTTCATTTTGAAGAAAAATTGTATCGAATCTCTACCGATCCGGTAATCAAAGGGGATAGTGTCATTTTGAATCGCGATGTCAATTGCACCTGTAAACGACGGTTTTCCTGAAACGAGCATCACGCTCGTGGGCAGACTGCGCAGTACAGATGCTTCTCTACGCGATGAGGCCATCCGTCTGGTGGCGCGGCGTTACTGGCTGCCGCTGTATGACTTTTCCCGTCGCACAGGCATGAACGAGCACGCCGCCGGCGATGCTGTGCAGGACTTTTTTCAACACATTTTGATCAATACGGATGGGTTCGCCTGCTATGACGGCAGGCAAGGCCGCCTGCGGACCTGGATCATCACTATCTACCGCCGCCGCCTTTCCAGCAGCATTGCAAGGCAGCAGACCCAGATCCGCGGGGGCCACATTGAGCACATTCCGTTGGACCTCGCCCTGGCGGAAACCCATTACCTGGAACACGCGCTAGAGGACACTGACAATCCCGAACGTGCCTTTGACCGCGCCTTTGCCCGTCAACTCTGGCAACAGGTTCTCAGCAGCCTGCGCTGCTCTTACACCTACAGGAACCGACTCCAGGTTTATGAAACCCTGCAACCCTTGATCTTGAGCGAGGTCAAAGACCAATCCCTCAGCTCCGCCGAACTGGCCCAAAAAGCCGGTCTGCCTAGCCTAACGGATTTTAAAGTCAGCCTGCACCGCCTGCGCAAAGAGGCAGCCCATGAATTCCAGCGTCTCGTCCAGCAAACCGTCGAAGATGATGACTGGCAGGATGAAGTACGGTATCTGTTGCGGCTGGTCGGATAAAAAGAGCAGCAGGCGAAGTTTTCAGGACTTCTCCTTATTTGTTTTCGATTGGGCCGATACTCCAAGTATAAAACTGGTCCAGAGGCTTGAAAGCGCCAGGGGCCTGGTAGTCGGGCAGTTGGGGATTTTTCAGGTCCAGACGACGGCTGATAACGGCGTTGCCGGTGAAGCTAGCTGCCACCTTGTCCCGGCTGCTGTCGAAACTGCCCGCCGGGGCGCTCCGGGCTTTCACAAGGCTCTGGGCAATGAAATGGACCCGATAGGTATTGGAGCGAGTGGTCAGGCGTGAGTAAAGGTGCGTGTAAGGCCGCTCCTTGCTATTGTCTCCGGTGAGGCGGTGGCTGCTCCAGAACGCCTCCATATCTGCTCGCGAGATTTCTTGTCCAGTGGCCGCCATGCCTTCGGGCACCAGATACTGCTCGCAAATCTGGCTGGGGGTCAAAAACACGTCGCCCTGGTCAAACACCTCCTGCTTCCACAGACCCAGGGTCTGTTTCGCATCCAGATGACGGCGGAAGCGGTCCAGGGGCTGGCCCCCACTTTTGTAGGTTTCGGCGGCGGTATCGGGGATGGCCATGAGCGTCTCCGCCTTCATGGCCGCATGCAGCGCGGTGGCACGGGTGATGTGGCGGAAAGGCAGGATCTCGTGATTGAGGTTGATCTTGCCCTCCGTCTCCAGGTTGGCGCTGATAGGTTCAGGCTCCAGGACCGGGTTCCAGAAAAGATCCAGCAGCAGGTGGTCCGGCGGGCTGTGGGCACCGAAATGCGTGGCCTGCGGCCTGAACAGCAGGGTTTGCCAGGGCACCTGGGCACGGGTGCCGGTGGGCAGGCTGCCAAACATGACCGGAGAAGGCAGTAGGCGCTGCGGACTGAAGGCCGCCAGGGTCACGGGCGGCACGCTGGCCCCCACCTGGGATACATTGTCAAAGTAAGGCAACCGTCCGCTCAGCGCCGCCGCCCAGTGGCCGTCGTCAGGCCGGTTGTTGTAAGGACCGTCCGGGGCGTTGCCGACGCCGTTGTCAAAGTCTCCGGTCAGCTCCGGCTGCGCGGCTCCCCGCCTGCCTTTATCCAGTCGCAGTTCATCCAGGGCACTGGACAGGGGACGCTGCATCCAGCCCCCCGGCTGCCAAAAATTCACCAGTGAATCCCCGAACACCGTCTCCGGCAAATCCGGGCGGGAAGACGCGGCATAACGCAGACCCGGGATGTAGCCCTCAGTCCTCCCCGTATCGGGCAGGATTTGGTCACGCAGGTTGTGGGCCAGTCGTTGCTTTCCCCAAAGCGGATGCGGGGTGAACAGAGGTGTCCTGACCGTGCCGTCACGGCTTTCAGCCCAGCGCTGGGAGGCGGTGACTCGGAAATCGCCGTGCATGGGGGAGAGCGATTGCACGACGTCGGTGGAGCCTAGGAAAGGGCGGCCGGTTTCGGCGGAAAGCAGCATGCGCGCCTCAAGATTGGGTGCAGCGGCTTCGATGGCCAGGGAAGGCACGGGGATGCCGGCATCCGGCAGAATGTCCGGCAGTGCCAGGGGCACAACCTGGAGTAGGTCCTGACCATCGGTGCTGCCAGGGGAATCATAGAGTGCAAGTTTCAACTGATTGGCATCCCCCTCGACCGCGCGAAAACTCAGCGCGGGCGGGCTGCCGTCTTCCTGGGCGCGGACGATGACCGGTCTGAACTGTAGGACCTTGTGGGGAATGCAACGAACGCCCAGGCTGCCTCCGGCACCATTCCACGCGGTTGGGGGCAGTTCCGTGGATTCGGCCACCGTTGTCCGGCTTTGCGGAAGCAACGGCTCGTCGTTGAGGATGAACTGCGGCAGCGGGGCCTTCAGATGGTTGTCCACCTCTAAAGCACCACCCGGAGGTCCCCCGGCGAGGGCCATTTTCACAAAAGGGCGGTAATCCGTCCATCCCTGGCCGGGCAGGAAGGTTTCCACCAGGAAGCCGATATCCAGCTCACGGTCGCCCGGTTTGGCGGGGTTTTCTTTGTCTTCAAAAATGGCGCGGCCTTCAGGGCTGGGTTCACCCCGCACTTTGCCATCGGCATCCACCTCTGCCCGGCAGGTGATGATGAGGGCCACCTCGCTGATGGTCAGCATCCGGCCCAGGCCCTGGGCGTGATTGCTCGTCGGATTGGGATTCAGTGAGGGGGCCAATTGCAGAGGCGAAATCTGGCCAAAGCCATGGTGCTCCACTCCGGGGCACAGGACGGAATACTGCATGATGCTGGGCAACTGCTGGTCGGCGCAGTTGGCCGATCTCACATAGTCCATCATTCCCAGCAGAATCGCATCCCGGTCATCGTCATACTTGGCCAGAAAGGTCGAGCTGCCCTGGGATGGTCGTTCGAAGCCGGGGAACGGCCGGTTGGTCAGCCGCTGGAGGTATTCAAAAAGGGTCCGGTTGGCCGTAATGACCCGGAAGTCCCGGATGCCGTTTCCCGGCTCCGCGCGCTGGATGAAGTAAGGTTTGTCCTTCACCAGAGCGGCCATGGCCACCTTGTGGTTGTAAACCGTGTCCCGGCTGATTTCCGGGTTGCCCAGGGTGCCGCCGTTCAGCAGCGTGTCTTTGTGTACTGGCCACATGGCGACGCGCGGGGTGCCAAAGAGCGTCACCTCGGGTGCGGCATTGCGTGCGGTGAGAAAGAACCGGCTTTTTTGCAGGAGGTCCACCGCCTCGGGGTGTTGCTGGAAAAACCGGCTGCGCCGCCGTTCGGGCGCTTCCGCTGCCGTATTGGTTGCAGGCCCTTGCATGCCTGGAAAGCGGGAGGCATCCACATGGTCAAAGACCAGCTCCCCCGCATCCGCATAGCGCGGTTGGCGGACGGATTCCCGGGGGGCCAGGGGCCACAGATCCGGCCAGCTTGCCTCTGAAGTGCCGCCCAGGGAGGTGCCCTCGCTTTTTTCCGCCGACGTCAAACGACCGAGCCGCCACAGATCCCGGGCATCGGCGAGGGCCATGGACTGCATCAGCGGATGACCGGATATCGGAAACTCCATGGGGGAGATGCGACGGTTGGGCAGCAGCACGCTGCTGAGGCAGACCCCCGCCGGGTGGCCAGGCTGCCGCATATATTCCAGGCGCGAAGGCACCGTCCGTGCCAGCGCCCTTTCCTGGTTCGTGTCCGCGCGGGGAGTGTCCCAGAAGGAGCCTTCCGCCGCCGTGTTGACATTGACCTTGCACGTCTCGTCATCCACCCAGAAAGCAAAGCGGGACACGATCGGGTTTTGCCGGGTCGCTTGTTTGTTTCCAGGCGCTTGAAACATCCCGTTCGCGTCCAAGGCCCCGACCGTGCCGTCCCGCAGCACGTAAAGCCAGCGGACGGGCATGGGCAGGCGCTGCTCGTCCGCAACTCCACCCGCAGGTCCGATGGCCCCTTTTTCCTCAAGGTATTGAAAACCCTCCACCGAGGCCAGAGGGTCGTTCGTCCAGGCCCGGGGGTCCACGATGGGGAAAAAGACCTGCCCGGCGCTGTTGGTCCTCGGTTGATTGAGATCCACAAAATCATCCGGCTTCAGGTGCCAATCGTCCGGCACGTCCGCAGCGACACTGTTGAGCGAAGAAGCCGTCATGACGTTGGAGCTGTACAGCTTGAACAAGGTGTTCAGGGAACCATCCATGTTATGCACACGGATGCCGCCGGGCTGGCTGGTCCAGGGCTTCGGCGCACCGCTGGTGAAGGTGCCGGTGGTGGCGTTTCGCAACTGGGCCAGGGCCACATTCACCGCGTCATTCGCCACGAGTTTCGCGCGGCCCCGCCCGGCCTGGACCTCCGCCTCCTTGTAGCCGTCCGTGGTCGCATTCAGCAGCGCCACCACCAGCACCATCATCAGGGCAACCATGCTCAAGGCCACCACAAGGGCGAGCCCTTGCCGCCGCCGTGGAAGCGGCTGCCGGACAACAGAACCAGGAGAAGTTATGAGCGTCCGGGGGTTCAAGGTGACACCTCCTGGCTAAGTATGAAGGAGCCTGAGAGGACGGGGGTGGCGGTGGCCTTCTGGTCACCGACTGGGATCTGCGGCAGCAGGAAGTAACCAGCGGCCTTCACCGTGCCGTCGCTCAACCTCACTACCTGGCCCTGGAACTTCACGCCCTTGCGCAGCAGCGGTGGCGTCGTCTCCTGCAGCGTGAAGGCTCCGGTCACCGCTCCGGTGGCCTTGTTCACCTTCAGCGTCACTGCTCCGGCGTTCACCGCCCCGGTCATGTTCACCGCATAAGCTTCCGTCCACTTCGCACCGGTCACGTCCGGGTTGACGGCGGAGGCTTCCACCCCGCCTCCGGCAAAGGTCACGGAGATTTCCCCCGTGTCAGGCAGGCCCAGGGCCACCGGTCCCCTGGCCGAGTAGCCCAGGTAGCCACCTTCAACGGCTAGATCGGTGGGTCCAAAGGCGGCAGCGTAAGCACGGCCCTTGGTCAGTGGCTTCTGCCAGCTCATCTCGCCGCTGACGTCGTTTTCCATGAAGAGGCCTTCAGCATCTTCGGCAATCTCCCATTGACCCATCACGCTGCCTTTTTTGGCGTAGAGCGGGGTGTAAACCGCGATCTGGCCATCAGGGCCTAGCGTCGTGGCGGCCGTCAAGGTCTGACCATCGGCGGTCTTGCCGGTGATCTTCAGGGTGCCTGCGGACAAGACGCTGAAGTTGGCATAACCGACACCATGGGGGATGATGTCATCTTCCAGGTCTTCTTCATCGGCCAGGTCGAGGGCGACGCTGTAATAGCCTTCACGGGAGGCGGCGGGATTGAACTTCTTGTCCCAGACCATGCGCCAGCCGTTGATGTCAGCGGCTCCATGGGTGCCGGTGACCAGGTTGGTGACCGGATCAAGCGTCAGGCTCAGCAGGCTGCTGCCGACATTGACCGAAACCTGCGGGGCACTGCCAGCCAGGAAGCCTTTGACCGAGGAAGTGGTGGCGGCGGATTTGACCTGGAGGGTGAAGGCTCCGGTGGAGGTGGTCGTCAGAGTGAAGACGCTGCCGAGACCGCCGTTGGCGGAGGCATCGCGATCCACCAGGCCGGTGAAGGAGCCGACGATGGCGGGAGCCAGGGCCTTGACGATCAAGGGAGCGGTGACCATGGCGCTGGTGCCACCCGCGTTGGAGGCCTTGACCTGGACGAGGTAAACACCTGGCAGGGTGGTCTTGCCGGAGATGACACCGGTGTTGGCAACATACTTGAGGCCCTTGGGCAGACCGGTGATAGTGAACTTGTCGGGATAGTTGGTCGCCGTGACGGTGTGGGAGAAATCCGCACCGGGAGTCGTTGCCGCGAACACCACCGGGTTCATGACCGGAGCCGGGGCTGTGGCCGAAACGGGAAGGTCGAAGTCTTTGACCGCAGTGAAGCCGTCGGCATCGGTCACCTCCACGGTGAAGGAGGAAAGGCCCGTCTCGGAGGGCGTGCCGCTGAGGACTCCGCCCGTGCTCAAGTCGATGTTCTCAGGCAGGGCACCCGCCGTCACAGTCCAGGTGTGCGGGCTAGCCCCGCCGGACACTTGCAGCGTGTGCTGGTAAGGGAAGGTCGGCACCCCGGTCGGCAGCGGATTAGCCGTGACGATTTGGATCTCAAACAGGTTCCATGTAAAGACACGGGAAGCGGTGAAGCTGTTCGTGTCCTCGACCTCGAGGGTAAACCCATAATCGCCGACCACCTCGGGAGTGCCGCTGAGCACGCCCTCCTCGCTCAAGGTCACCCCGTCGGGCAGCGTTCCGGCAGCGACGGTCCAGATATAGGGACCGGTTCCGCCTGCCGCCGCCAGCGGCACATTCACAGGAAATCCAATGGGCCGGGCCGCCAGGGAAGCCCCAGTGGTGATCTCAAACGGCTCCACCGTGATGTTGAACACCCGTGTCACATCGATCAAAACGGCATCGGTGACCTGGGCGGTAAAGCTGTAGCTGCCGGCGGTGGTGGGCAGCCCCGCAAGCGTGCCGTCGGCTTCCAAAGTCATTCCCGGAGGCAACGAACCCGCTGTCCGGCTCCAGGTGTAGGGAGACATGCCGCCGGTGGCTGCAATCTGGGTGGAGAAAGAGGTTCCTACCCGGGCTGCGGCCAGCGGAGATTCGGTGGTGATGGCCAGCGGAGCCGGAGCCTGGGGAATTCCATCCGCACCGCCGACACTCCAGGCCACGTCCATTTCCACCGAGGCGAAACTGCTCATCGGTTGCAGGGTTCGCTCCGTCACCAATTCCGAGCCGTCTGGTTGCAACCGCCGTTCAAAGGTGACGGTCGTCGGTGTGCCGCTGTTGTCCTGCCACGCACCGCCATTGGCTGCGACGCGCACCTTGTGGACCACATCCCCGGTTCCTGGCGGCAGCCCGCTGGTGCGATACCGGAGGGCCGGATGGTTCACACCTTCCACCTGCACCATCATCAACTGGGGCCTTGTCCGCTCGTCATCCTGGGTGTAGGGATCGCCGCCGAAGGCATATTCTCCGGCATTGGTCAGGCCGTCTTCGTCATGATCCACGCTGGGGGCGGAAATTGCGTCGTCCAGGTAGTCGTTGTCGGGGCTGATGATGCTAGCGTGATTGAACATCGACACCCGCCAGGCGCTGTAAGAGTTGGGGGCGAAGAGGGCCGTGACCGTGATGTCCTGTGCCGGGAAGACCAGCGGCAGGTTGAGTCCGGTTTGGGTTTCTCCATTGTAATACCAGCCCGACATCCGCCAGCCGGTTTCCGGGTCGCCGAGGAGGTTGAGCTCTTCACCCTCCATGAAAAAGCGCCCGTCGGCTGAGAGAGGTAGGTTTTTGTCCACTGCGCCCGCCTTTTCGAAACGCGTCACGGGGCGTGACCGGGTGGCCAGCAGGTAGCCCAGCTCCTGCACGAACGGGGCGCCTGCCACCACATCCAGTTGCGCCTGCCACAGGGGCATCGAGGCGTCGGGGGCGGAAAAGACGATTTTGAAGTTCCGCACATTCAAGCCCGTCAGGTTCCACTGAAAGGCGCAGACGATGCGCTCACTGAAATCGCCGGTCTGGGGATCATCCATCCCTCGAAACACGGGCATGACTGAAACGGCCACACCAGCCTGCTCATAGACCAGCTCGACGGTGTTGACATTCAGCCTGGAGCCCCCGGTCTGGGTTTGGAAAATGACGTTGGTGACTTCTCCGGGACTTTCCTCGGAGGGTTCGTAAGGCACCTCAAATCTAACGATGTCTGAAAAACTGTAGATCGCGCTGGAGCTGGTGACAAAAGCATCCGGGGCCCCGTTTTGGATCAGCGTCGTGCGCGGAACAGGCGGGGTGCCGGGATTGTCATCGTCGTCCTCCAGGACGGTGGTGGGATTGCCATCGCTGTCCACGCCCTCAATGAGCGCGGGCGGATTGGCATAGTTGTAATTGACGCTCGAGTTGGACCCGGGCGGGCGGGAAAAAAGATCCCAGTAGGCGAAATCGGTGCCGCCGCCGGCACGGATTTCCGGGATAATGAAGCTGCCGTTCTGGGCGTGTGCCACGCCCAGAACAGACAGCAGGGACATCCAAAACACAGCGCTCCAGCGCAGCGCGGATTTTGAGGCCGAAAATGGAGAACTGAACATTTTGGATGTCATCTTGGCGGGGTTCAGGGAACGAGGGACTGGTTGAGCAGGAAGGAGCCTGAGAGGACGGGGGTGGCGGTGGCCTTCTGGTCACCGACTGGGATCTGCGGCAGCAGGAAGTAACCAGCGGCCTTCACCGTGCCGTCGCTCAACCGCACCACCTGGCCCTGGAACTTCACGCCCTTGCGCGCCAGCGGTGGCGTCGTCTCCTGGAGCGTGAAGGCCCCGGTCACCGCTCCGGTGGCCTTGTTCACCTTCAGCGTCACTGCTCCGGCGTTCACCGCCCCGGCCAGGTTCACCGCATAAGCTTCCGTCCACTGCGCACCGGTCACGTCCGGGTTGACGGCAGAGGCTTCCACCCCGCCTCCGGCAAAGGTCACGGAGATTTCTCCCGTGTCAGGCAGGCCCAGGGCCACCGGTCCCCTGGCCGAGTAGCCCAGGTAGCCACCTTCAACGGCTAGATCGGTGGGTCCAAAGGCGGCAGCGTAAGCACGGCCCTTGGTCAGTGGCTTCTGCCAGCTCATCTCGCCGCTGACGTCGTTTTCCATGAAGAGGCCTTCAGCATCTTCGGCAATCTCCCATTGACCCATCACGCTGCCTTTTTTGGCGTAGAGCGGGGTGTAAACCGCGATCTGGCCATCAGGGCCTAGCGTCGTGGCGGCCGTCAAGGTCTGACCATCGGCGGTCTTGCCGGTGATCTTCAGGGTGCCTGCGGACAAGACGCTGAAGTTGGCATAACCGACACCATGGGGGATGATGTCATCTTCCAGGTCTTCTTCATCGGCCAGGTCGAGGGCGACGCTGTAATAGCCTTCACGGGAGGCGGCGGGATTGAACTTCTTGTCCCAGACCATGCGCCAGCCGTTGATGTCAGCGGCTCCATGGGTGCCGGTGACCAGGTTGGTGACCGGATCAAGCGTCAGGCTCAGCAGGCTGCTGCCGACATTGACCGAAACCTGCGGGGCACTGCCAGCCAGGAAGCCTTTGACCGAGGAAGTGGTGGCGGCGGATTTGACCTGGAGGGTGAAGGCTCCGGTGGAGGTGGTCGTCAGAGTGAAGACGCTGCCGAGACCGCCGTTGGCGGAGGCATCGCGATCCACCAGGCCGGTGAAGGAGCCGACGATGGCGGGAGCCAGGGCCTTGACGATCAAGGGAGCGGTGACCATGGCGCTGGTGCCACCCGCGTTGGAGGCCTTGACCTGGACGAGGTAAACACCTGGCAGGGTGGTCTTGCCGGAGATGACACCGGTGTTGGCAACATACTTGAGGCCCTTGGGCAGACCGGTGATAGTGAACTTGTCGGGATAGTTGGTCGCCGTGACGGTGTGGGAGAAATCCGCACCGGGAGTCGTTGCCGCGAACACCACCGGGTTCATGACCGGAGCCAGCTTGGTCGGCGAGATGTTGAAGACGAACTCCTTGCTCACGGTTGATTCTTCATCATCGGTGACCTTGATGGTCACGGTGACTTCGCCTGCGGTTTCTGGAGTGCCGCTAATGACACCGTCTTCGGCATCCAGTTCCAGGCCTGCGGGAAGGTCGCCTATTTCAACTGCCCATTCCAACGGTGCAAGACCTCCGGTCGCAACCAGGGTGGTGGAATAGGCCACGCCGACCACTGGAGTTGGAAGACTGGCGGTGACGATGGTGATGCCAGAAACGACATTCAGCGAATAGGTGGCTTCAGCCTGATAGTCATCTTCGTCCCGGACGATGGCCGTGAAGGTCACAGAGCCAAGGTTGGTCGGTGTGCCGCTGATTTCACCCGTGCTGCTCAGGGTCAGACCCGCAGGCAGGGGGGTATCTCCGGCCAGGCTCCAGGTGTGCGGCGTGGTGCCTCCTGTGGCTTCCAACTGGGCGGTGTAAGGACTGCCTTTGACCGCGTCCGCCAGGGTTTCCGTGGTGACCTCAATGGTCTTCGCCCGCATCGTGTCGCCCACGTAGCCGTAGGCACTGTACTTGGTGTCCACTACTAGCCTGTCAAAGCTGTAATGAGCCTGGAGGGGTTCACCCTCGATCTTGATGGTGTAGGTGGCTTTGTTGCCCGGAATCTCCCACTTGGCCCATAGGAAGGCTGTTCCCACTGAACTCCCACCCACCACAATGGTCGGCGTGACGTCTTCGATGGGGTCGAGCATGATGTCACCCGCGAATGCGCCCCCACCCATGCCGCCGGAGGCGGAGTTGATCTGGAGGATGATCGTGGTGAAACCTTCTTCACCAACGACACCGTTCGTGGGGACGGTGACCTCTTCCTTCAAAGTACCGGCACTGAAGAAATAAAGGTTGCCACCGTTACCGTGGGTTTGGCCGTTGGCGGTGCGGAACCGGGCCAGGCCGCTGCTGTCACTGCCGATGTCGGGCGTGCTGTCATCGATAACCGCCGGACTGCCGACGACTCCGAAATTCTCCCATCCAAAAAAGGTGGTGTTGGCTCCACCCCGGCTGCTGGGCTCGACATAGTTCGCGGCCTGCTCCATGATGTGGCTGATGGCCGCCGGTTCAGCGAGAATCATGGTGTCCGTGGCCGCGCCTTCAAGACTCCAAACCGTGTCGATCTCGATCTTGTTGAAGGACATGTGCTGACCACTGACGGCTCCGATAGTGAAAGTGTAGGAAGGGGCATTGCCATCCACGACCCACTTCACCCACACCTGACCGAGACCGGCCCCGTTGGTGCCTTGCACGACAACAGGCGCGACATCATTGATGCTGCCAAAGGTCCAGGTGCTGGGGAAGGCACCCGTGCCGACCAGTTGGGCAATGATGGTCGTCTTGCCTTCTGTTCCAGGGGTGCCGTTGGTGACCACCGTCACTGTTTCCGCCACAACTGCCGCGCCCGAGAAACCCGCATAAAAGTTGCCGGAACTGGCACGGTGAAGCTGGCCATTGGTGGTTTCAAACCGCACGCCTTCGGTCACAGGTCCGCCGGAAGGCAGATCAGGCGTGGTGTCGTCAAGGTAAGCACCGGAAGGAACTTCAAAGGTGTCCCACCCGAAGTAGGTGGTGTTGGGGGCACCGCGGGTCGTGGGCACGACATTCGTGGCTTCCAGGGCCAATGTAAAATCAGCCGCGAGGCTGGGTAGTGTGCTGAAGCCCAAACACAGGGCGGTCACACGAGAGATGAGTTGTTTGATCATAGAGAGCTTTTATCTGGACAGGAACCGGGTGTTGAACCTGCGTCTCAGTAGCCGATCTGACCCCCTTGATGCTTATCCCTCTATGTCTGGAGTTGTCGGTGAATTGTGATTTCGCAAACGAGCGTCAATCCACGGCAAACCAGGGCAAGCTTGAAACGCAAACTCGCATGATGGGCGGGTGCCCTGAGAATGAATCGCATTTCGGAATGCTCCCCCACCCTCCATCGACACTGCCCACTTGGCTCTGGAATCTCAGCCAGCGCAGCAGCACGGGTGCAGGGCCCTGGAATGAGGCTCTCCAGGTGGATGCCCTTTGCTTTCATCTCAATTTCCACGGGGAGGGGCTGCTCACTTTGACCGACGGCCAGCACATGACCCTCAAGCCCCAGACCCTCACTTGGTGTCGTGGTGCCAAAACAGCCCTCCGCACCCAGACCCGCGACCGGCATGAGTGCCTCACACTCATTTATCCGGACGCCTGGCTCGCCGATTATCTGGGCGAAGTCGTCTCCCAGGTTCCTGAGACGGTCCGCCAGCTCCTTTCAAGCCCCTTTTCCTCCGCCCTGCTCGCCGGCCGGGGTCTGAAGGTGGACGATCTCGTCTGGGCTCGCAGCCTGATGATGTCCTGCCTTTGCGATGCCGTCCGCCGTCTGCTGGACACCGCCCGCCTGACGGACTTTCTCCTGAGGGAGCTTTTCAGCAGCACCGACGGCGGGCAGGAGCCTGTCCTCATTTCACGCTCGGAACGCGCTGCGCGGGAGCGAGTGGAACGGGTGAAAAACCACATCTTGCAGCATCTGGATGAGAACCATGACCTGGAGTCTCTGGCCGCCGCCGCTGGTTGCAGCCCACATTATCTCAGCCGCACCTTTGCCCAGCTCACCGGCATCCCGCTGATGCTCTGGATTCGCCGCACCCGCATCGAGCGTGCCGCCGAACTCATCGCCAGTGGCCGCTGCAATGTGTCCGAGGCGGTGATCGAAGTCGGCTACAGCAGCTTCTCCCACTTCAGCCGCGCCTTTCAGGAAGAAAAGGGAGTTTCTCCCAGCAAATGGATCACCCATCTCGCCAGTACACGTTCCTCCTGAAACCGCGTATTATTCCCATGAAACGAACCATCCAGATAATCCTATTCAGCGCTGCCAGCCATGCGCTGCTGTCCGCCTCCCCGCCTCCGCCTGATCTGCCCGCCCCGGTGGCCAGCTTCGGCGCCGCCGCCACCCCGGAAGGCGACGTTTACATCTACGGAGGCCATGCCGGCGTTCGCCATAAATACAGCCGCGACGAGGTCAACGGCGACCTTTACCATTGGAAGGAAGGCATGACTGAGTGGAAAAAACTCGGCTCCAGCGAACCTGCCCAGGGGGCTTCCATCGTCGCCCTGGAAAACCGTGTCCTGCGCATCGGCGGCATGGCAGCGCAAAACCCAAAAGGTGAAAAGCAGAGCCTCTGGTCCAGCGAAACCACCACCAGCTATGACCTCGCCAAAGGCACCTGGGCAGAGCTGCCCAAGTTCCCGGAACGGCGCTCCAGCCATGACAGCACGGTCGTCGGCAGCACCCTCTATGTTGTCGGCGGCTGGTCCTTGGGCGGCGGCACGGTCACCTCGATCGAACCCCTCTGGCACGGCACTTATCTGACTCTGGATCTTGCCAAACCGGACGCCACCTGGGAAAGCCACGAGCAGCCCTTCAAACGCCGCGCCCTCGCCGTCCAGGCCATCGGGGACAAGCTTTATGCCATCGGCGGCATGAACGATGGCGACGAGCCGGTCACGGACGTCAACATCCTGGACCTCAAGACCGGCAAGTGGAGCACCGGCCCAGCCCTGCCTGGCGACAAAATGGGCGGATTTGGTTTCAGCGCCATCGCCCACGAAGGCCGTCTCTTCGCCAGCGGTCTGCCCGGCCATCTCCTGGAGCTGCGGGGGGACAAATGGGTGCCCATCGCCCAACTCGCCCACGCGCGTTTTTTCCATCGCCTCGTTCCCGGTGGCAAAGGCAGGCTCATCGCCCTGGGCGGGGAAAGCCGCAAGGGTGTGAAACCACCGCCGGAAGTCATCACCCTGCCCGCCAAGGACTCCGCCCCGCTGGAAACCGCCGAGGCCGCCGCCCCGGCCCCGAAGCTGCCTGACAGCCCGGCCCCCGTCTGGCCGGAAAATCTGTCAGCTGCGGAAAGCGACTGGCCTGGCTACCAGGGCCCGCGCGGGAACAGCACCACCCCGGAGGTCGGCTTTCTTACCGACTGGCCTGCGGACGGCCCCCCGGTCGCCTGGCGCGACAACCTGGGCATCGGCCTCGCCAGCTTTGCTGTTGTCGGTGATCAGGTCCTGACGGCAGGAAACGATGGCCAGAACAAAGACTCCATCTTTTGCCTGGACCTGAAAAACGGTGGCCTCCTCTGGCGGCATGACATGGCCGTGCCCACCAAGTGCCACGAAATGGCCATCGTCCCCTACGGCCCCGCCGCCACCCCGGCCATCTCCGGCGACAAAGTCTATGCGCTCAGCCGCGAAGGCGACCTCGTCTGCCTCGCCCTGAAAACCGGCAAAAAGGTGTGGCAAAAACACCTGATCAAAGACCTCGGCGGCAAACGCCCTGTCTATGGCTACGGCGGCAGCCCGGCGGTCATCCAGGACAAAATCTATCTGGACATCGGCGGCAGCGGCAAATCCACCACCTGCCTGGATGCCGCCACCGGCGAAGTCGTCTGGCAGACCGGCGACGGCGAGGCAGGCTACAGCACCCCCTTCATCGTCCAGCGTGAGGGCCAAAGCGTGCTCGTGACTTTTAAGGGCGAGGCTCTGGAACTGCGTTCTCCCACGGATGGCAAACTCATCGCCGAACATGCCACCACCACCCGTGATTTTTGCAACTGCGCCACGCCCATCGTCGCCGAAGACCTCATTTTCATCAGCCACACCGGCGACATGGGTGCCCGCACGCTCGACTGGAAAAAAGACACCCTCAAGGAGCGCTGGTCCGACCGCAAAATCGGCCTCCTTTTCCACAGCGGCCTGCCCTGGGGGAAAAACGTGCTCGCCTTTAACGATGCCCTCCGCGGTGGCAATGAACTCCGGCTCATGGACCTCTCCAGCGGACGCACCCGCTGGCAGAGCAAAGACATCCCCAAAGGCAACGGCCTGCTCACCGATGACGGCCACGCCATTTTCCTCACCAACCTCGGCGAGCTCATCCTGGCCAAAGTCGGTGCGGAAAACCTCGACATCCTCTCCCGCGTCCAGGCCCTGCCTGCCAAGGCCTGGTGCCAGCCCGTGCTCAGCCACCGCCATCTGCTCTGCAAAAACAACAATGGCGACGTCATCTGCTACGACCTGACCAAGCCGTAAAAGCAGACCCAGATCATCCCAGTGCTGAAATGAGGAAAAGGGTAAAATCGGCGGGACCTGAGGAGTAGGAGGCGTCTTCGCTAGGCACGCCGGAGATTCCGCCTGAGGTGGGGGAGACTCAGGAACGCCCCCAGACAATCCCCGCCGGGGTGAAGGAGACTCAGTTGTCTCAGCAAGCAATCCTTATTGAGACGCCGAGACTCAGGAATGCCCACAGACAATCCCTGCCGAGGTGAAGGAGACTCAGTCGTCTCAGCAAGCAATCCCTATTGAGACGCCGAGACTCAGGAACGCCCACAGACAATCCCAGCCGCGGTGGAGGAGACTCAGTCGTCTCAGCAAGCAATCCCTATTGAGACGCCGAGACTCAGGAACGCCCACAGACAATCCCTCCCGAGGTGAAGGAGACTCGGAAACGTCTCCCGATGATTCCGACTGGTGACTGAAAACTGAAAACTGATGACTGATTCCTCCGCCCCTTCCGGGCCTCCCATGCCCCGCTTGGCGGCAGCCGGGAGAACAGAACACTTTACCACCCGCCTCCTCCGGTCATAGTGCGCGCCCCTTTCCGTCATGTCCGCCGTCCCCACCGCCGCCCAGATCCGCCAGACCTTCCTCGACTTCTTCAAGTCCAAGGATCACACCATCGTCCCCAGCGACAACGTGGGCTACACCAGCCGCGACGGCGCGCGCATCTTCACCAATGCGGGCATGAACCAGTTCGTGCCGATCTTCCTCGGCGAACGCAGTGCCGATGTGGACACCTGGCCCGGCGTGCTTTCCAAAGGCCTGCCCACCCGCGCCGCCGATACCCAGAAGTGCATCCGCGCCGGTGGCAAGCACAACGACCTGGAAGACGTCGGCCTGGACACCTACCACCACACCTTTTTCGAGATGCTGGGGAACTGGTCCTTTGGCGACTACTTCAAAAAGGAAGCCATCTCCTGGTCCTGGGAACTCATCGTCGAGCGCTTCAAATTCCCGCCGAGCCGCGTCTTCGCCACCATCTATCAGCCTAACAAAGAGAAGGGTGACCCCGCTGACCGCGATGAAGAAAGCTGGAACCTCTGGGCCGAAAAATTCCGCTCTGTGGGGCTCGATCCCGATATCCACATCGTCAACGGCAACAAGAAGGACAACTTCTGGATGATGGCCGACACTGGCCCCTGCGGTCCCTGCACCGAGATCCACATCGACCTCACCCCCGGTCCCATCGAACTCAGCGAAGAACGCCAGCGCGCGGGTGCCAAGCTTGTCAACGGCAGCGACGCAAGCTGCATCGAGATCTGGAACAACGTCTTCATCCAATACAACGCCAACCCCGACGGCACCTTCACCCCCCTGCCCGCCCAGCACGTGGACACAGGCATGGGCTTCGAGCGCCTGACCTCCATCATCCAGGGCACGAAGAACTTCACCGATTTCGAAACCGCCAAGATCAGCAACTACGACACCGATGTCTTCAAACCGATCTTTGATGAGCTGACCAAACTCAGCGGCAAACACTACCAGAGCACCCTGCCATTGCCGAACGAACAAGGCCACGTCATCCCCGTGACCGAGCAGGAGAAAATCGACGTCGCCTTCCGTGTCATCGCCGACCATCTGCGCACACTCAGTTTCTCCATTGCCGATGGCATCCAGCCCGGCAACAGCGACCGCAACTACACCCTCCGCCGCATCCTGCGCCGTGCCGTGAAGTATGGCCGGACGCTGGAGTTCAAAGAGCCGTTCTTCTACAAGCTCGTGGATGTCCTGGCCCTGCACATGGGGGATGTGTTCCCGGAATTGCGCGTAAAGAAGGAGCAGATCAAGGCCGTGCTGAAGGTGGAAGAGGAGGCGTTTAACCGGACGCTGGATCGTGGGATGGCCTTGTTTGAAGAAGAAGCGACGCAGCTCACAGGACGGGGAGCGCACGCGCCCTCGCGTGCAGAAGAAGGCGCCCCGCCTTCTTCTCCTCAACAAAGCGAAGCCTCTGGACTTCAGGAGGCCCGTTACGCCAAACGCAACCTCCCCCACTTTGAACGTCCTTGGGGAAAATACATGGTCACCTTCTCCACCCGTGAGCGGCTGAAGCTCAGCGCTGCGGAGTGTGACATCGTCCTCAAGTCCATCTTGCATGCCCAGCAGGAAGACCAGATCCATCTCTACGCCGCCTGCGTCATGCCGGACCATGTGCACATGCTCTTTGAGCCCCAGGTTAAGAACCGGGGAGAGGCGGGTGAGCCGATGTTCTGGTCGCTCACGGAAATTCTCCAGCCTCTTAAATCCTCTACTGCGCACCGCATTGCCAAGTGGCGGAAGGAGAAAGGCCAGGAAATCCATCAGGTCTGGGAAAAGGAGTCCTTTGACCGGCTCATGCGCTCCGACTCCGACCTGGAGGAGAAATATCTCTACATCATCCGCAATCCACGGGAGAGCGGACTGGTAGGGGAATCGGCGGATTACAGATGGTTGTGGACGCGTTATGAAAACAGTGCGGCTGCGCCGGTTGTGGAGGAAGTTGGAAGCGAGGGCGCTTCCAACGACACGCGAGGGCGCGTGTGCTCCCCGTCCATCAGTGGAGCCTTCGCCTTCCAACTTTACGACACCTTCGGTTTCCCTCTCGACCTCACCGAGCTTCTTGCCCGCGAACGTGGCCTAACCGTTGACACTGCCGGCTTTGACAAGCTAATGGAAGAGCAGAAGCAGCGCGCACGCTCCGCGATGAAGAAGAATGTTGTTGAGTTAGCAGACAGCTCGTTGGCAGACTGCAAAACAAACTTCATTGGTTATGATACACTTGAGGCGGAGACGACGCTGTTTATGGCCAAGGATCAGCCGGGACAGCATTATGTGCTGGTGGAAGACAGTCCGTTTTATGCCGAGATGGGTGGTCAAGTTGGTGACACTGGTTTGATCGAATATGGTGACGATCAGGTGAAAGTGACTAACACCACTAAAATGGGTAATGTCTTCGTGCTGGACTTGGAGCGAGCGCTTCGCGCTGATGGGGTCGGCCCTGGAACTAAGGTTAAACTTACCGTCGATGCCGCACGCCGTCACGCCATTGAGCGTCACCACACCGTCACGCACATCCTGCATTGGGCGCTGCATGAAGTGGTGAACCAGGAGGCCACGCAGAAGGGCTCCAACGTCACGCCTGAGAAGCTGACTTTCGACTTCAACAACGCCGCTCTGACCCCTGGCCAGCTCGCCGACATCGAGCGTCTGGTGAATGAGCGCATCGTCGCCAACGACCCGGTTTCCTGGAGCGAGGTGCCCTATGCCGATGTGAAGTCCAACACAGGCATCATGCAGCTCTTTGGCGAGAAGTATCCCGAGAACGTCCGCGTGGTGCAGATCGGCGGCAAGCCGCTGGCCCTGGATGGTTACAGCATGGAACTCTGCGGCGGCACCCACACCCGTTACACCGGGGAGATCGGGCTCTTCCGTCTGGTCGCCGAAGGTGCCGTGGCCGCCGGTGTGCGCCGTATCGAGGCCATCGCCGGACTTGAGGCCTACAACGCCGCCCGTGCCGATGCCGACCTGCTGAAGCTGCTGGCTGGCAAAGTCAGCGCCCAGGGCGTGAGCGATCTCGAGAAGAAGATCGACAACCTTTTGGCCCAACAAAAAGAACTGGAGAAAGCCCTCAAAGCCGCCCAGCAGCGCGAAGCCTCCGGCAAGGCCAAGGACCTGCTCGCCACCGCCGAAAACAACGTCCTCATCGCCAATCTCGGCGACGTGGATGGCGACTATGCGATGGCCGTGAATGATGCCCTCAAAGGCGTGTTCAACGGCGTCATCGTCCTGGCCTCCACCGGCGGCGGCAACGTCACCCTCATGGCCACCGTTTCCAAAGATCACCAGGCCAAGGTCCAGGCCGGCAAGATCATCCAGACCATCGCCCCGATCGTCGGTGGCAAAGGCGGCGGGAAGCCGGACTTTGCCCGTGGCGGCGGCAAGGACGTGACCCAAGTGGATGCCGCCCTCGCTGAAGCGCGCAAGCTGATTGGTTAGGCCAGCCGAGCACGCTTCATGGAGCGCGAGTATGTCGAAGACTACTCGCCTCTTTTGTCTTGGGGTATCGAGCGGCCAAGGCCACTTCCGTACCCTCAAGCAAACACCCATCACCATCTTCGGTATCACAGGAAAGTTAGGCGAGTAGGCATTCGCCATACTCGCGCTCCGGTCATTTGGCCTGCCTTTTGCTTGACCTAACGGGCGAATCTTTTTGTATGCGGGGCTATGACGCTTCTCTTTCGGAAATGCATCCGCCAGACGAAAAAAATTTTCATGCGTGGCCACCAACCGGCCTGAATCCAGACGGCAGATGCCCGGAGTATAACCCTAGCCCATCACTGAGACACCGTTTGATCAATTCACTCCATGCCTGACTCCTTTCATTTTTCGCGGCTCACCCTGGAACATGAAGAAGCCGTCGCCCGGCTTTTGCATCGCTCCCTGGTTCACTGGTATCAAAGCCGCCTCGGTCAAGGCGCAAGGTTTGGAGACAGCCACGAGCCGTTTCTGCAATTCCCACGCGTCTATGAAGCGCTGGACCCAGGCGAAGCCGTTACCGTCTGGGACAACGAAACAAATGATTTGTTAGGCGTCTGTTTCACCCATGAACGCGAGACACATCTCGCCATCGGCATCGTGGCGACCGCTCCTGAAGCGGGTGGTCGGGGCATTGCGCGGCGGATGATGGAGCAGGCTTTGGATAAGGCTCGGGCCTTGAGCAAACCCGCCCGTCTCGTCTCCAGCCTCTTGAACCTGGATTCCTTCTCGCTCTACACGCGCCTGGGTTTTGTGCCGGGGCTTATCTTTCAAGATTTGATGCTGAAGGTGCCCGAGGCAGGCTTGCCCGCAGCGCCTCCTCCCGGCATCGAACATGTGCGAGAGGCACGAGCCGATGAAGCCGCTGCGATTGCCGATCTGGAGCAACATCTTCAACACATTCGCCGGGAGAAAGACTACCGTTACTTTCTGGCGGATCAGTCCGGTGGGTGGCAAGTGCTTGTGCACGAAGACGCAGCGGGGAGCCTTCAGGGCTGCCTGGTCATCGGACTGAGCTTTGGCATGTTAGGCCCAGGCTTTGCTGTGGATGCCGACACTGCTCTAGCTCTTTTGTGGCAGGGTTTGAATGCAATGCGTCGCCGCAGTCCAGTGTTTCTCGTGCCTTGTCGTGAAGCGGCTATGGTGAAAACGTTGTATGCTTGGGGAGCACGCAATGTGGAACTGCATGTGGCGCAAAGCACTGCGCCGGGGCCTGAACCCAAAGGCATCTGCTTCCCCACCTTCCTGCCGGAGTCAGCCTGAAGTCTGTGAAATCCGATCATTGGTTAGGCAACGATTTCAGCCAGCGCAAATTGAAAGCGTAATGATTCTTGCTGGTGATGAGTTGGATCGTTCCGTCACGATTCTGGGCGAGGGCCAAGTAACCGCAGGGCTCCGCCATCGTGTCGCTGAGGGTGAATTGCACGCGGTCGATGGTGTTCACCTGGCGTGGCTTTCCACCGGGTGTCAGCAAGCGCTGAACCGGCCAGGTTTTTCCTTCATCATAAGACAGCGCGGCAAAGAGCCCAAAACCGGTGAACTTGCCGCCATCGGCTGTTTTGAAGGTCATGCCCTTGCGGTTCTTCCAGTCGCGCCATTGATCGGTAAAGCTGCACAAAAGGATGGCCCCATCTTGGAGCCGCATCATCACCGCGCGTTGCACACTGCTGATCGCCGGGAAAGGTGTGACATCATAGCTCCAGGTTTTGCCGAGATCCGACGTGTAACTAACGGGCGTCTTGAAGCCAAATTTCTCCTGATCTTCGACCGGGTCATTCCGGCTGATCGCCATGAGGCGGCCATCTTTAAGCTGAACGATGGGCGCATGAATACCGGGGTAGCGGAAGCCCTTGCCACCGGGACGGAAATCACTCTCCCGTTTGGCCACATTGTTAAAGCTCCATGTCTTGCCTTCATCCTGGCTAAAGACCAGGCTTACCTGGCGGCTGTCATGAGTGATCACTAGAGTGCCATCGGCTAGCCGGATCACCTGATTGCCAAACTCACCCGGCGGCTGAATGGAAAGTGCTTTCGACCAAGTGGCCCCATTGTCCGTGGAAGTGCTGACGATGTTCTCGCGCAGACCCCGAGCGAAATGATGCATCGTTTGTTCGCCGTCCCACCAGACCTTGGGCCCATGGTCATTGACATCCACACCATCCCAAAACACCGAGGCGGGTTCCCACTCGGTTTGACCACGACGCAGGCGGCTGGCGGCGTTGCTTAACTCCGCGCCGTCCTCATTCGCACAGGAATACCAGACTGCCAGCAGATCCCCATTCGGGCACTCGGTGATGGAAGGGCTGTGGTTGTGCCGGAAGAACAGAGGGCCAAACGACGCTTCCGGAATTTTGACATAAGCATTAGGGCCTTCAAAGAGTGGCTCGGTATCCGAGACGGCAGCGATTTTAGCAAGGCTTTGAGACACCTCCCGAGCATGGAGCGGCACTTCAGCAGAAGCTGCGTAGTGCCCCTTGGGCAAAGCGCCCAAGACCACGCGGAAACCGATGCGATCACTCTGCGCCTCAGGCAACCAGGCCGCGCGATTGGCGGACCTAACCACGCGAGTAAAAATAGAATGATGGCCTCCCCTGAACACACGGAAATCGCCATCTTGAGGCCCCAGGGGATCGGTTTGATCTGTGGCCTCATAAGGCCCATGCCAGTCCGCACACCACTCGGACACATTGCCATGCATGTCATGCAGTCCCCAGGCATTCGCCGCCGTTAGCCCGACCTTCAACATTTCCTGGCCAGGCACTTGGGTCCGATACTCCACAGGCAGCGATTTCCCCTGAAAATAGCGGTCGCGGAAACCGATGTCGGAAGCCCATTTCTGAAAGCCTTCAGGCAGGGCATTGCCCGTGTGAAACAAAGTCGTCGTTCCTGCCCGGCAGGCATACTCCCACTCGGCTTCCGTGGGCAGACGATAGGGCCGTGACTCCTTTTGAGAAAGCCATTGGCAAAACGCCACAGCGTCATCCCAACTGACCTGGGTGACTGCATCTTCATCGTAGCCCTTGCCCTTCAGATGTTCAGGCTTGTACTGGCGATATTGAGCCAGCGTGACCTCCGTCACGCTCATACGAAAGCCTTGGCTCAAGGTGACCTGATGAGCCGGTTTTTCATCCGAATCCGCATCATCGAATTTCTCGGGATGCTTCTGCAATTGATGGTCCGTCTGCGGTCCGTCCTGACCCATGACGAAAGAACCCGGCTCCAGCCAAACCAACTCCATGCCCATGGAATTCGTAATTCGCCGTGGCGTTTCAGCCGCCGAATGGCAAGGCATGGCCAACAAGAGAGCAGAGGAGATGAGAAGAATAAAACGGTGATTCATGACGTGCTTACCACTTCGTTCCCGTGACCTTCGTCCATGGCGTGAAGGCCCCCAGGGCATGCTGCTGAATCTTGCGCTTCCAGATCTTTCACTACTGCGGCCACTGGCCGTCCACCAGATCCCGCAGCACCAGCTTGGTGGGATCGATGACCGCGTGCTTCACCTTCTGGCGCTTCCAGGTGTAGGTGACATGCACGAGACCATCGCTCGTCTGGATGATGGAAGGGTAGCTGTATTCACCGGGATCACTCTCCAGGACCAAGCCTGCCTGCCAGGTGCGGCCATCCTTTGAGGCGGAGATGTTTAGTGGTGTGCGCTTGCCGCCCCATTTTCCCGGAGTGCCGCCGATATGGTTGTAGATGATGAGGTGCGTACCGTCCTTCAGCGTCACCGCATCTGTACCTGAGTTGTTGTTAGGCAGGGAGCCCAGCTTCATCTCGCCCCAGGTCTTGCCGCCGTCTTCGGAGAGGATTTCAAAGACACGATTCTGCCGGGAACGGCCCAGGGCCAGCAGCTTGTCTCCGCCCAGGAAAAGGATGCTCGGCTGGATGGCCTGGACTGTCTGGCCATCGTGCAGCGGCTCGGTCCGCTCCCAAGTTTTTCCAAAGTCACGGGTGCGCTCGAAGTGGACGGTCCACTTGTCCGGCTGTTTATCGGCGCGGGATTCCTCGCTGGTCGGGCAAAGGATGCTTCCATCCGGCAACTGCACCGGTTTGTTTTTCACAGGCCCCAGGATGCCCTCTGGGAGCCGATGCGGCTGGTCCCAGGTCTTGCCGCCATCCGTGGAAGTCGTGAGCATGCCCCACCAGTCGCGGGGATCAGGCCCTGCTTTATAAAAGAGCAGCAGAGGGCCTTCCTTCGGCTGAAACAGCACGGGATTCCAGGTGGGATAGCGCATGACACTGCCATCCGGCTTGGTGTATTGGATGCCATTCGCCACCTCCACGCTGGGAGTCCACTGGCCATCCACCAACCGGGAGACCCAGATGCCTACATCCGGGTTTCTTTCAGCCGTGCCGCCAAACCAGGCTGAAACCAAGCCTGTGGGAGTTTCGACAATCGTCGTCGCATGGATCTGCGGATACGGGCCGGTATCGTAGATGAACTCGGATTTGAGAAGAGCTGGGTCCTGGGCTTTGGACAACCACGGAAGACACAGAATACACGGAAGGAGAAGGAGAGATTTAAGAGTCATGGTTGGTTGGAGATTTGTGCGTGGATTAACGAACGATTCGTTCCAGTTCGACTTTGGGATAGTGACCGAAGTTGACGAGCAGGCCGAGTTTGAAGCCGGTCGCTTTGAGATAGTTGTGAACTTGAGCCCGATGTTCATCCACGAGCCGCGATACAGCTTTCAGTTCGACAATGATCTTTCCGTAACAGATGAAGTCAGGGATGTATTCGCAACTCAGTTGGTGGCCTTTGTAATCCAGGATTAAGCGCGGTTGGGGAAGGGCCGGCAGATTCCGAAGACGGAACTCGATGCCCAGGCACTCTTGATAAACAGGCTCTACAAAACCACAACCTTTGTCTTTATAGACTTCATACACGGCACCCCGGATCGCATAGCTTTCTTCTTCGTAAACAAGGCTCATGATCACCAGTCTAGCAAGGCTGTTGCCACCCGCACAACCAGGGAACACACCGCAACAAAGAAAAGAAACCTTCATGTTCCTTATTCCGTGTGTTCTGTGTCTTTCGTGGTTGTTCATTTCAGTGAATCAAACCGAGCGCAATGAGTCTTTCACGGATCATGCCGCGTTCGGATTCGCGGAAGTGCTGGAAAGGTTCGGCCATGTGGTCGTCGCAGATGCCCAGCAGCGACAGGCCGCATTTGATGCCCTTGATGATGGCGCTTTTGTGACGACCGACCGTGTAGATGCTACCCGCCAGCCGCATAACCTGGGCATGGAGTTCACGGGTGAGCGGCAGATCTTGCGCGGCGGCGGCTTCATACATTTTCACATACAAGCTGGGGTGCAGGTTGGCACCGCCATTGATGCCACCGTGACCACCGAGCAGGACCGCCTCAGCCGTCAGTTCTTCAGGCCCGACCAGGATGCTCCACTCAGGCCGCTGACGAGCCACCTCAATGAGGCGATGAAAGTAAATCATGTCGCAGGAGCTGTCCTTGACCCCGCAGATGCCGGGCATGTCCAGGGCACGGCGCACGAGCTCGATGTCAAAGCTGACCTTGGTTAGGCCGGGCATGTTGTACAGGAACATCGGCAACGGCATCTCGGCGACAAGGTCTTCGATGTACTGCTGCAGCTCCGGTGGGGCGGCGGGGAAATAATAAGGCGGCGCGGTGACCACGGCGCTGGCACCTTTTTCAGCGGAAAACCGGGCCAGATTCACGCTCTCCACAAACGCCGTGTCCGTGATGCCCACGAGCACCGGCACCCGGTCCTTCACCAGCATGCAGGTGCGTTCGATCAGCTCCCGGCGGAGGCGGTAGCTGAGGCTGGGAGCCTCCCCCGTTGTCCCCAGAATGAAAAGCCCGTGGACGCCTCCGGTGATGAGGTGCTCGATGAGCCGCTCCAGGCCGGCGATATCCAAGGTATCGCGACCGGACAGGGGAGTGACCAGGGGCGGGATGATCCCGCGAATGGGTTGGGGTAGGGACATGGGTTGACCCGCAGCTTGGCCCAGGGGCTGCCAAACGGGCAAGATTTTGCATGTGCCCATCTTTGGCAGGCGGATGACGATTCTTGACTCTGGCTTTTAAGCCTCTCCGTAGTGACACAAGAGGTGCCAGAGGTGATCAAGTTCCGAATCGGAGATACCTGAGGAGGCCATTCGGCCAGCCTCTTCGAAGCACCGTCGCGTTTGAGTCTTGAGCGTGCGATTGAAAAAAGCTTTGAGCCTGACCGCCGTCGTTCCGTGTCTGGCGGCTACTTCTTCTTGACTGGCCTCAGGCTTCCCTGGCCATTGATCCATGAGGACGTTGGGGATGAGATCCATCACGAGGGCTTGGCTGTTCTTGCCACGGTGCAAGGCAATCAGGGCAGGGCGCGCCAGACGCCAGATTTCGCGGGCTAACATCAGATCGAAAGTAGGATCTGGATCGAGCTGCGTGAGGTAACTGGTCTGATAAGTCTTTTCCGCATGAGCCGGGTCAAACTCGACGAACTGGTATTTCCCCCCATGCTTTTGAGTGCGTCGCTGCGCTTGGTGATTGAAAACAAGGTTCTTAAAACAGGTAATCAGCCAGGCACTGAAGCGTCCGCCAGACTCGCGTGAGTAACGCTGCAGCATGTCCCTGCGCACCACCTCCATGAAAAAATCCTGAACCCGGTCCTGGGCATCCGCCTCCTGAAAACCCATCGCCCTGGCGTAACCATAAAGAGGCGGATAATACACTGCGCAAAAGGCTGCGAGAGCAGATTCCCGCCTTTTTTGTTCAGGAGCGCCGAAGTCGCCGACCAGGGATTCAGAAGTGGTGGGGAAAAGTCGTGGGGAGTTTGCCATGGCTATTCGAGTTAACAAAATTTGTTTTTATCGGTGACGTTTTGCACTCCAACTTTTTCCGGGATCGCGGAATCTTAGGGTTGAGTATTTGCACAGTTTGCTTTACCCGACCACGCTTTTTACTCAGGATGATACCCCTAGATCAGCAGAACAGTCTTCTTTCGCCGTTTGGCTGGAAGGACCGTTTTGAACTGGTGGAGAGGATCGGCAAAGGAGCCATGGGACAGGTCTGGAAAGCCTGGGAAAAGGATCCGGCGCGCTGGGTTGCTCTAAAGCTGCTCGTCTCTCACCGGGTCGGGGATCTCAGTGCCGTGGCACGTGTGGAGGCCGAAGGGATTACACTCATGCGGCTGACTGCCGATGGGCAGCATCCTAACGTTGTGCCCATCTTTGACTTCGCGGCAACGGATGAGCACGCCTGTCTGGTCATGAAGTTCATCCCGGGCAAGACGCTGGCAGCGACTACGGCAGAAACAGCGTTGGATGTGCCAAGCAGCGTGGCACTCATCGCCAAGATCGCCCATGCCTCTGGGTGGTTTCATCGACTCGGAATCGTGCATCGGGATCTGAAGCCTGAAAACATTCTTCTCCATGAGGAGAATGGCGAGCCGGTGATCTTGGATTTCTCGATAGCGAAAGATGAAGAGGCTCTGATGAGCCTCACGACGGATCAGGATCTTGGTACCGCCGCCTACATGGCTCCAGAGCAGTTTGGAGTCATGCGGGAGAAAGTGAGTCCTGCAGCGGATGTCTATGCTCTGGGAGCCATGCTTTACGAACTCGTCACGGGCGCGCTTCCTTTTCCCGGCGATTACCTGGAGATTTTAAGCTGCAAGCTCGCCGGGGAGCGCCCGCAGCTTCCCCGCCTGCTCCGCCCAGAACTACCGCGTGCGCTTGAGCGCATCATCTGGAAGGCCATGGCACCTTCTGTCGCAGAACGGTATGGCGATGGTCAGGCCATGGCGGATGATCTTCAGCGCTTCCTGGCAGGAAAATCTGTGGAGGCACCCTCTGGGCCCAGGCTGGTTTTCTTGAGCCAGTTTTTCCAGCGGCATTGGATACTCCTGCTGATTTTTGCGGCCTGTCTTTCAGGCGGGTTAAGCGGCTGGTTTTCCTGGCCATTGCTTGGATATCAGAATTTAGCCGTGGAGACCTTGAGCGCATCGAAAGATGTTCAACCCGCTCCACTGGATCTTTCTCTGCCAGCAGATGACGGTACCTTCCAGGTTGAGGCGGGGTTTACCGATCTCTTCTCCCCTGAAAAGCTGCCGTTTTGGAAAGATGATGACCGGGGTGGTTTCCACTTTGCCGATGGTGTTGCCACCTCCTGGACGGAGGAGGTGGATCCCAAAGAGGGGCTCTGGGTTTTTACCGAAGTCGCCTTTAGTGACTTTGTGCTACGTCTGCAATTCCTAGCAGATGAACCCAGGACTAACTCAGGGCTGTTTTTGCGCTGCCAAGCCATGCCGAACGGTTTTTTGCGCGAGGCATGCCAGGTACAAATCGGACGCTTCCCGACGAGCGTGCCTACCGGCAGCATCTTCTACAGGCAGCAAGCCAAAGAACTGCCCCTGCGTGGGAAGGGGCAATGGAATGACCTCGAAATCATCGCTCAAGGCTCAAAGTATTACATTTCACTCAATGGGGTACGTGTGAACGTCTTTGACGGTCAGAAAACAGAGGTCGGCTACTTAGCCTTGCAAAATCACATGAATGGAGTCGTGCAGTTCAGGCGGGTGAGGATTCGTCCGCTAAAACAGCCCAAGAAACTGCCTCTTGCAGAGACCGTCACGGAAAGGTTGGAGCGAGATTACAGACGCCAGACTGGCAGGCTCATTCCAGGCATTGATGACGTTTTCCCGCCACTCGTGGGCAGTTGGAGGGTCGCCTTCCAAAGTGGACAGGTGCGCCACTATCGCATCCATGCCGATGGGCGAATGAGGGTCGTGGAGTTGGGCGGCCAAATCGTCTTTTTGGAGGCACGTGAGGGCAAGGCCTTTCTTGATGAAGGTAAGGGCACCCTGGCTCGCTTCTCCCTGATCAACGGCGCACTTCAGGTCGAGCGTTGGAATCCCAGCAGTCTCTTGGGCACCAGCCCGCCCACGGATTCCGGGCAGGGCGTCAAAATCAAGGATGCGGAAGTGGACGAGATCGAAGTACGGCTCAACGAGTTCACCCAGGTCCTGCGCGGCAACCGCTGGCTCTACCAAGATCAAGGCTACCCAAGCTCGGAGGTACGCTTTGGCACGGATGGCCGGTTTCATGACCGCTGGCGCTGGCGCTACTGGATCATCAAGCCGGGCGTCATCCACGTGCAGTATTCGGAAAGCCCCTATGACCCTGAGGAAGCGGTCACGCTAACCTTTGACTCCGAGTATAAAAGCTACCAGGGACAGTTCACCGATCCGAACGGGCGCACTCATTGGCTCAGCGGCAAGCGCCTTTAAAGGGGGTCTGGGCAGTATTCCTCAAACCCGAAAAAAAATTTCACAAACATTGTCACCGTCTGGCCGACTTCTTGTTTCCTCATGTGAAATGCCTACTCTCTGTCACGAGCACCTGCCCCAGTCCACTCTCCCTGAGATGGAGCACCTTAAGCTCCGTCACCCACGGCAGGTGACAAATTTTTTGCTGGAGGAGACAGGTCTCCCGCCGAAGGAGACACGTCATTTTCCGCAAGTGACTCGTCACCTGTCGGAAGTGACACGTCACCTCCCTCAGCAAAACGCGTTTGTTTGCCACCAGCGCCGTCACTTTTCGAAAAAACGCCGTCCCCTTTCCAAAAAAACCAGTTACCCGCCGCAGGTGATACGTCACCCCGCACAAACAAACCGTCACCTCCCACAGATGACACGCCCTTTCCGCCATGAGAACACTCAACTGGGACTCCGTGGACGAGAACGGCCAGCCCTACACCTGGGATCATCCCAACCTCCGCTGGGGAGACCCCTCCTACATTCTTCAGCCCGGTGATCCCGGCTACACCCCGCCCGTCACACTCCCCACGCCAACCCCGCCCAAACCCCCACACCTCATGAAACACCAGCGCTATTACCCCATCCGCCAAGCAGATCAGATCGTCTGGCTGGAGAACTTCCGAAACAAAATCGCCGCCTACTCCGCCACGCTCGGCCTCACCGTGGATCAGGTGGCAGACCTTGTGGACCGCTGCCGCTGGCTCATCTACCTCCTCGGCTCCTGGCTGCCCGCCGCCCGCGCCTGGAACCTCGCCTGCACTCAGGCCACCAAAGCCGCGCAGACCGGCACCGGCGGCCCACTCGTGCTGCCCGTATTCACCCCACCGGCGCTGCCCGCCGGTGTCACCGCCCAGGACGAAGGCGCTCTGAACTTCATCTTCGACAAAATCGCCGAACTCAAAGAAAACAATGCCTGCACAGACAGCATGTGCAGTGATCTGGGGATCATCGGCAGTGAGGACGGGGCGCCCGACTACACCACCCTCGCCCCCAAACTCACCCTCGCGATCAGCGGCAATAAAATCGAGATCGGCTGGGGCTGGCAAGGCCACAGCAAATACCTCGACCAGTGTGAGATCCAAGTGGACCGGGGCACCGGCTGGCAGGTCCTCACCTTCGACACCACTCCCGGTTATACCGATACCACTCCCCTCCCCGCCACCCTAACCCAGTGGAAATACCGCGCCATCTACCGCGTGGACGACACCCAAGTCGGCCAGTGGAGCGCGGAGGCCAGTATCCCCGTAGGTGCGTGAGTTAAGGATCGATTCATAACAAGAAAAACAAATTCTGACAAACTTTGTCTATATGCATACCATAAATATTTATTTACCATTCATTACATTCTATGTAATTGCATTGTGCTACGGTTTTTGCGGGGATGTGAACACGTCAACAACGCTCAATGTTCCCAAGTTGGAAGTTCAGTTGATAGACGGACAGCGATTGCAAAACGATGTGTTTTATAGTTTAGACAATAGCTTTAGTTCATTCCCCAAATTTATAACTCCAACAGGTGATACATTAATACATGCGAGATGGAAAAATCAGAGCGACATATTTATCAAAGAACAAAGTGGATATTATTTAGTTAATCAAACCAGCTTAAATTCTTTAGTAACAACTAAAGCATTAATTAATGGTAGCCCTGGTCTGATGTTCAACAAAAATGACGATTGGTCATTTCAAAAGAGCGGCGCATCTTACGATTGCCAAGTCATGAGTCGAAACGGTGACATATTATTTTATGGTAATACAGAAACAGCTTCCGGCACAGAAACAACTTCGGGTATTTTTCTTCGCAAATCGAATGGGAAAGTTTACAAAATTGCATTGGAAGGAGAGAATGCTCCCGGTGGATCGGTGTATTCGGAGTTCTACCCCAATGCGCGTCCTGCAATAAGTGCTAATGGAAAATATTTTGCATTCATTGCAGACCTTAAATACTGGCCCAACGTTGGAGTTTACATAGGTGATATTTCTGATTCTGGAATTAAGATATCACGTATTGCACACAAAGGTAGTCCTTCTCCTGAAGGAGAAGAATTTGACGATTTTTCAGGTTTTTACACTAGTGCAGTAGCTGTTAACGATTCTGGAACAGTGTTGTTTCGTGCCAGGATTAAAGATGATTATAGTATTCGCCCCCCTTTTTATGCGTGGACGGAGAATGAGACTAAACTGGTGCAGGGAAGTGCCGAGTCAAATACCGCTGTATTCAATAATGCAGGTCAGTTAGTTCTTGGATATTACCACAAGATCACCAGTGGCACTATCGACGAGAGACACACTTTATTCCAAAATGGCGATCTGACCCCTGATGGAGAAATAATAAACAGCTTTGGGAACCCAACAATTAATGAGCAAAATGTGATCGGTTTTTTTTGTCGCGTTGGTTCATCTATACCGAATAAAGATTGTTTGATACGCGTAAGTGGAACAAGAACCGAAGTAGTTGTGACGGAGGGTGACTTAGCTCCTGGGGGGGGGAGGTTTGACTCTATTGGGAGCGACTACAGCAACCCGACTGATCCTCTTCTTTGTGAAGTTGGCCACCTTGTTTTCCAGTCTGAAATAAATGACTTGAATACTATTTTCATGGCTGCTCCTAACGACGTTAGACGAATTATAGGACCAGGTGACAGAGTTGAAGGAGAAATTGTCAATTCCGTTTGGTTGGCAAGGCCTACTGTATTATCCGGCACGAAACCTAATGACGGGCCAGTAAACGAAAGGGGGCAGGTAACTTTTTTTGCTTCAATTGGGTCTCCTGCAAAAAATGCAATACTTAGATATAGCCCGAACTTTCCAGAACCAGACGTTCAAACAGACGCAGGTAACTCGATTGTTGATTTTTCTAAAATTATAATATCTCAAAGCCGTGTTATTGATCTTGTTGTCAAGAATGTCGGCACGTCTGAGCTTGTAATTAACTCCGTTGATGTTGAAGGACCTGCCGGGGAAGATTACACTATTATCAGCGTTAGCACTAATAATGTGCCAGCAGGTGGAAATGCCGTGATAAAATTATTATCTGAGCCGAGATATTTAGGCCAACGATTAGCATATTTAAAAATCATCACAAATGATCCTGATGACTCAGTTGTTGGGTTATTGTTAAAATCAACATCTATTCCTGTGCCTCCAGCCACAGTGAAGACATTAGCAGCAACAAGCGTGACATTTGATTCGGCTACCCTTAACGGCACTGTGAATGCTAAGGGATTTGACCGAGAGGTCTTCTTTGACTGGGGATCGACAAAGACCTTGGGCATCTCTGTTTTTGCACAGCCTTCGATGGTGGAAGGAACGGTCAACACTTCAGTTTCCGCCGTGCTAACGGGCCTTTTGCCCCATACGAGTTACTTCTTCCGAACGCGCGCAGTCAGTCTTTCTGAGGACACACTCGGCAGTGTGGTAGCATTCACCACCTTGAATCGTGCTCCTGTGGCACAAGTGGATGATTACACAATCGTTCCGGGCAGCACGGTGACGCTGCCTGTTCTCACCAATGATTCGGATGCAGATGGAGACGCTATGAGTCTCTCTACCCATACAGCAATTACTCCGTCATCGGCAGGCAAGCTTACCAAGGTGGGGAACACCTTCGTCTTCACTGCCGCTTCCAGCTTCACCACGGCCAGCTTTAGCTACACTTGCAAAGATGCTTTCAAGGGTACTTCAGCATCCGCCACCGTGACGCTCACGGCGGGCACATCTTCGCTGAATCCACCGACAATCACTCAAGAATCTGCGGGCGTCAGCTATCCGGTGGCAGTGACAGCCACGGGGATGTGGTCGGTAACGGAGTCGCTGCCCTGGGTAACCGTAAGCCCGACAACAGGTGAGGGAGATGAGACGGTGATGGTGACACTCCTGCCGAATGCCTCGGAGTCGGATCGGAGAGGAATCGTAATGATCGGAGGGGATTCGCACTCCGTCACTCAGCAAGGCGTGGTGGAGCCGACGCTGGCGATGCCTGACCTGGTGCCGCCGCCTGAGGTTGTTGGTGGGCACTCAATTATGCCTCCAGCCGCGGTGGGGAGCCTTTACTCACTTAGACTAGAAATTAAGCAGGGATTTCCGGTCAGCTACAAAGTAACGAAGTTGCCACCCGGGCTGACAATCGATGGAAATACCGGGGTGATGAGCGGCCGCCCAACTGCTGGCGGTACCTATGACACGACGGTACAGGCAGTCAACGCAGCGGGTGCCTCTGAAGTGGTGCTTAAACTCCGAATCGTCGTGGCGGCTCTCCATCCGGGACTTGTCGGAACCTTCCACGGATTCATTGATCGCCAGTCGAGCCTGAATGCGGGGCTTGGCTCGCGCTTCGAGCTGACCACGACGACTATGGGCACGTTCTCTGGAAAGTGGATCACGGGGACTACGAGTGTGCCGTTTGCCAAAGGCCAACTGAATATTGATACGTCGGATGCCAATCACCCCAGCGCCACGATCGTGATTCCACGGACGAAGAGTACACCACTGACTCTGGAGCTGGACTTTTCCGCAGAGGACGATGCGCTAGTGGGCAACCTTTCTGACGTGGCTGCTAACAGTGCCTCAGTAGAAGCTTGGAGGAATCCCTGGAGCAAGACCCATCCATCCCCCACCTACTACAAGGTGCGGCATTCTTTTCTCCTGGAACAAGGGGACACCACATCCACACTTCCCCAGGGATTTGGTTTTGGCTCTTTTGACCCTGTAAATCCGACAACGGGAGCCGTGACGGTCAAGGGCCAACTGGCAGATGGCAGTGCTTACGCGACGAAAACCTTCCTTGGCCGCAAAGGTGAGCTGCTAATCTACCAATCGCTTTATGCCAGACGCGGCTCTGTGCTGGGGAAGATCGTTTTGACGCCTCATGATGCGCCCACCGCTGATCATGCCCTGACAGGGACGCTGAATTGGTGGAAGCCATCCCCACTGCCAAATTCCAAAGACTTGATTTACAGGTCTGGCTTCGGACCTCTGACGCTTGATGTTCAAGGTGCTGATTGCCCTCCAATCAATGCGGGGGGGCTGATTCTTGGGCTGCCTGGAAACCGCGAGCAAGCTGTGATCGAGTTCAGCGAAGGGGGGCTGCCAGGAGATCCGCCGACTTTCAGCCACGAAATGACTCTCACCAATCCTTCGGCCAAAGGGCTGACCAACAAGGCCATACTCAATGAAAATGTTCCGAACGGACTAAAAATCGCGGCTCTTGACGCATCCAAGGGAGGGTTCCGTGGAGAATTCACACTGACGACGGGCAGAAAGGCACTCTTTTATGGACAGTTGGTTAAACGCACGGGTATCTGGGGTGGCTACGGTTACTTTTTGCTTCCACAAATACCCGAGGGGGGCGAAACCGCCAAGACCGCAGCGCGACATTCAGGGAAAGTCGTACTCGTTCCCCAGTGACAGTCGGCGCATCCAAATTCACATCCCCCTGGCCACTGTCGCAGCGCCGCCTAACCTTTAGCAGCACATTTGAGTTGAAGCCAAATAAAGAACCTGCACTCATGGGTGTGAGGTCATTTCACCCACAGTTTATTCTGAGACGCCCGCATATGAATCCATTACATTACAGACAAAGGTTCCTCCTGCTAGCTCCGCTCTGCCTCTTGAGTGCTCTTACTGAAATCTCAGGCATGGATCTGGTGCTCAAGGATGGTCGCAAACTGGTCGAGGCTGAGTTTATCACCGAAGAGGAGAGCCGGATCAAGGTGAAGCATGAAGCGGGCATTGTCTGGATTTCAAAGACCCAGGTGCCAGTGGCGTATCTCCAGGAAAATGGGGCTTCTATTCCTGCGGAAGTCGGACATGTGATCGCGGGGGAAGCGGAGCAGGAGTCGAGGCTGGCCCGGCTGCGCAAAACCTTTCCAACTTTCAAGGACAAAGACGGACGTGTGCATGATACAGCCCATGTCGCCTCCGTGGAGACCACCGGTCTAAAGCTGGTCATCGACAGTGCGGTGGTGCGTGTGCCTTTTCACAAGCTGCCCAAACCTGTGGCTGATCTGCTGGGCATGGATGAGGAGGCGGTGGTCCAAGCGAAGCAAGACTTAGAGTCCCGGCAAACCGCCGCTCGCGAGGAAAGCGATTTGCGCAGGACTGCCACCTCCATCCTCGCACGCCAAAAGTGCTATGTGGATCTTGAGATTGTTCAGTATGAAAAGGACGGCTACATCTGCTACGGCACCGTGCTTGAGAGAAAGGTGGAACAGGTCGAAACAGAGGTCGGCTACAATTTGCTGCGACGACAAAAGATGTTTGAGAATCGGAGTGAGGTTACTCTGGAGGCTGGACGGCATCTGGGGCGCATGAAGGTCTATGGCCTGCCCGCCGATCTTGTCGGGAAGAAAACCTGGCGCGGAGAACTGTGGCTGGGCAACTGGCGTGTCGTGGAAACGGCGCAAGGTGAAAGTGTGGAAACCCGAGATGCCTTCACCGCTCTTCAGGCAGGGGTGGATCATCTGTTGAAACACGGTCTAGGGGTCTTCATGGAAGACCTCAACGAAAGCCGCAAAGGACCTGAGAGCAATCCAGTCGATCCTTTTGGCAGTCCCATGAATGGTGACCCGCTCCGAGGCACTGTCACCACGCCTGGCGGAACGTATGTGCCAGGTGCCGGAGGAGTTGGCATTCCCACGAATAACGGCTCTGGCTTTGGTCGCTGATGTTTATGGTAGCAGGTCACTTGCTTGACGATTCTTGACCCGTGGCGAGACTGGCCGCCATGAAAGTCTCCGACACCGCCGATTACTTCTCCACGCAGGTGCTGCGCACGCGGCGCTTTTTTGTGGAGCAGACGAAGGGCAGGGGCGGTGAGAAAAGCTGCGTGACGCTGGTGGCGGGTGGGTGTGAGTGGTGTGCGCCGGACTTTGTCATCAGCCGCACGACGTTTCCTTTCATCGCTTTTGAGTTCGTGGCTCGCGGCAAGGGGCAGGTGACGTTGGCGGGGAAGAAGCATGAGCTTTCGGCAGGTCATGCGTTCTTCTTTGATCCGGCGACGCCGCATGTGATCCAGTCGGACAGTGATGAGCCGATGGTGAAGTACTTTTTCAATCTCACTGGTGCGCGTGCGGCGGTGCTGCTGGAGGAACTGGACCTGCGCGCGGGGAGTCTGATCCGTGTGCTGGAGGCGGGGCGCGTGACGACGCTGCTGGAGGAAGTCATTGATCATTCTTTGCGCGGCGGAAGGCTGGGCTTGCGCGCGGCGAGTGCGGCACTGGAGCATGCTCTGGTTTTGTGCGCAGACAGCCGACAGCCGGCCACGACGAAACTGGACCCCGCGTATGCCACCTATCTGAGATGTCGCGGGCACATCCTCAGAAACTATCCGGTGCTGAGCAACATCGAAGAAGCGGCCAAACATTGTCATGTGTCTGCCGCGTATCTCACGCGGCTTTTTAAACGTTACGACGAAGAAACTCCGCTCACCTGTTTGACTCGGCTGAAGCTTTCTCAAGCTGCCATTAAACTTCGCCAACCGGAGGCCCAGGTCAAAGCTGTGGCCAGTGAGCTTGGCTATAAAAGCGCGGCCCATTTCTCACGCGCTTTCAAGGCCTGGAGCGGTCACCCGCCGACAGCCTTGCCAGGGCGGTGATTTCAAAATAGGAGGTTCAATCGCCCGTTTATGCGTGGCTTTGAGGCAGCGCGACGACATAGTGATCCATTATGATTTCCATCGCCTTTTACGATACGAAGCCCTATGACCGGGAAGCTGTCCTGGCTGCCGCAGGTGCCGAGGCGCTGCAGTGGACTTTCCACGACTTTCGCCTGACGGCCGAGACCGCCTCCACGGCTGCGGGGTGTGATGCCGTGTGTGTCTTCGTCAACGATAAACTGGATCGTCCCTGTCTGGAGAAACTGGCCGAGGCCGGGATCAAGCTGGCAGCTTTACGCTGCGCCGGATTCAATCAGGTGGACCTCAAAGCCGCGCGTGAACTGGGCATCGTCGTCACCCGTGTGCCGGCTTATTCGCCTCATGCGGTGGCGGAGCACACCGTGGCGCTGCTGATGACGCTGAACCGCAAAATCCATCGCGCTTACAATCGGGTGCGTGAGCACAACTTCTCCCTCGCCGGGCTGGTGGGTTTTGATCTTTATGGCAAAACGGTGGGCATCATCGGCACGGGCAAAATCGGGCGCTGCACGGCCCAGATCTTCCGGGGTTTTGGGTGCCGGGTGCTGGCCCATGACCCTTTTCCCGTGGCTGATTGGGCCGCTGCAAATAAGTTGGAGTATGCGCCAGTGGATCAGATCCTGAAGGAGAGTGATGTCGTGTCCCTGCACGTACCGCTCACACCTGAAACGCATCATTTGCTTTGTAGCGGAACCCTGGCGCAAATGAAGCGCGGCGCTTACCTCATCAACACCAGCCGTGGAAAGCTAGTGGACACGGCGGCTTTGATTGAGGCCCTGAAATCGGGGCATCTCGGCGGGGTCGCCCTGGATGTGTATGAGGAGGAGGAAGGCATCTTTTTTGAAGACCATTCGGGCGAGGTTTTGCGAGATGATGCGCTGGCCCTGCTGCTCTCACTGCCGAACGTGCTCATCACTTCGCATCAGGCTTTCCTGACCCAGGAGGCTTTGCATGAAATCGCCCGCGTCACGGTGACCAATCTCGGCATGGTGAATCAGGGCGGCTATTTGCCGGAAACGGTGCTGACCTGAAGGCAGCCTTGGCAAAGGCCGTGTGCTGCGCACAATCAATCCATGAATCTCCAAGGACAGATCTGTGTCGTCACCGGAGCCGCGCGTGGCATCGGGCTGGCCATCACTCAGGCCCTCATCTCGCGAGGGGCCAAAGTGGCGATGGTGGATCTCGATTTCGCGGCTTTGACGGAGGCCTCCAGCACCTTGCCTGAAAGCCAGGCACTGCCGGTCATCGCCAACATCAGCCGGGGCGACGACGTCGCCCGTATCGTAACGGAAACCACGGCTCATTTTGGCAACATCGGAGTGTGGATCAACAACGCCGGCTTGGCTCGCCATCGCTGGATTCCTGACTACACCGAGGGCGAGATCGACCTCATGCTGGATGTGAACCTCAAGGGGACGATCCTCGGCTCCCAGGCAGCCTTGCGTGCCATGATCCCACATCGTCAGGGGCACATCGTCAACGTCATCTCCACCGCCAGCCTGCGCGGCATCCCCAGCGAGACCGTCTATTGTGCCGCCAAGTGGGGAGTGCGCGGCTTCACCCAGGGCTTGGCGGAAGAAGCCGCCGCCCATCGCATCCGCGTCACCGCCATCCTGCCAGGCGGTGTGGACACTGCCTTCTGGGACGACGCCTCTCAGCGCGAGGCCCCCAAACAGCTCTTCCTGAAACCCGAACACATCGCCGACGGCATCCTCCGCTGTTTGGAAATGGAGGACTTCTGCGTGCCGCGTGAACTGGTGCTGCGATCCATGGATGACAGTGACTTTTCCGTGAAGCCGGGGTGATCGTGCAAAGTGGACTAAGTTGACTAACCCAAGCTTCAGGTCTATCCATCAAACCATGGAGACGATCACCACCCACGAGGCAAAGACGCATCTGTCTCGCTATCTGGCCGAGGTTGAACAAGGCAAGGAATACGTCATCGCACGGGGTAAGACGGCTGTTGCGATGCTGGTGCCCATGAAGCCGGTGAAACCAAAACCCCGTCCCAAAGTGGGGGATATTATAGGCCCGGTGTTTGAGTTTCCTGACGCCGCCTTCGCGCCAATGACAGAAGAAGAGCTTAAGGAATGGGGGTTATGAAATACTTGCTGGACACCTGCGCCTTTCTTTGGATCTCCCAGCAACCTGCTATGCTTTCAAAGCGCGCCGCTGCCATTATCAACGACCCTTCAAATGAGCTTTTTGTCAGTGATATTAGCATCTGGGAAATCACTTTGAAACATAGCTCAGGCAAGCTTCCTCTCCCGGGTCCGCCACGAAGCTGGATACCTGAAAAATTGACGCATCATCAGTTCCAAACGATGGCGCTTACCCGAGAAGCCATCTACCGAAGCGGCGAGCTGCCACGCGTGCATGTCGATCCCTTTGATCGCTTGCTTGCAGCGCAGGCGATTGAGTCTAGCATGACCCTGATCTCACCAGATTTGCCGCTTTCTTTGTTAGGCGCTTCCAGAGTCTGGTGACTCCTCACCCCACCGTCCACCGCGCCATTCTCAGCACGGCGTGTTTGGGTTCCTTCATCTTTTCATACCAGATGCTGAGCAGGCTGCCACCGGCCAGTTCCACGGTGCTGGGGTAGCCGAGATCTCCGCCGATGCCGTCGCCAGAAATGATCATGGCTTCACCCCAGGTCTGGCCGTTGTCACTGCTGAGGCGGGCCTGGTTGCCAAAGGGTTTGCGGCGGTGTCCGTAGGTCATCAGCAGGCGGCCGTCGCGCAGGCGCAGCAGGTGGGAGGGCAGGCCCCAGACGCCGATGGAATGTAGCTTGCTCCAGGTCTTGCCACCGTCTTTAGACTCGGTTTGCAAGGTCTCGCCTTTGTTGGCTTCGTTGTGATTGCGGACCTGAACGATGATGGTGCCATCGGCAGCTTCCACCCCATGCAGTTCATGATACCCTTTGACCAGAGTATCGCCCTCGCGAACCGGGATATCCGACAGCCATTGCCAGGTCAGGCCATCGTCCTTGGACTCACTGACACCGATCTTTTTCTCGTCCGTCCAGAGCTGCTTGCCCGGATATAGCAGACGACCATCCTTGAGCTGGATGGGACCATGCGGGCTGTTGGCCACTGTGGGGATCGGTGCTGACCAGGTGACGCCGCCATCGGTGGATCGCAGCACCCATTCGCCTAGGGCAGCCTGACGCTGTTCCGGGGTCAGGAAATCGCGGGTGGCCGTCCACATGGCGTATTCTCCTTCAGGCATTTTCGTGGTGCTCCAGCCTCCGGCCTTGAGTTCGGCAAACTTGCTCTGCTTTTCCAAATAAGGCTCATAGGCCAGCGAGGTAAAAGTGGTCACCAAAAGGGTGCCTTTGGCGGTTTCCATGACGCCGGAATCCCGATCATCCAGAGCACCGTCATGCAGCACACGGGCACGGGTCCAAGACGCTCCATCATCGCGTGAACTCATGGCCACGACCTGGCCAAAGGGGCACACATGCTCTTCCCTCCCGCCCGAGCACACGACCCAGAGTTCGCCGTTCTGACGACGCGCTACCGTCGGCCAGCCATGATAAAACTCCGGCTGCCGCGAAATGACTTTAGTTTCGAGGATCTTGATTTCAGGAGCTGCCGCTTTGGCAGCCCATGGAGCCGCCAGGACCGCGCCCGCTTGAAGAGACTGGGAAAGAAAGGTGCGTCGGCTGGTAGCGGCAGGATGGCTCATGGTCGGTGGGTGGTTGGACTCAGGACTACGACTTGGATAGCAGGAGTTTTGCGGGAAGCTAAGCCGGGGCCATAGTTCCCGATTGTTCTCTGCTGCCCGTTGTGTTGAATGCGGGATGCCTTTCCGCACCATCGAGATCTCCGACCCGACTTTGACACCGCCCGGAGTTTCTTTTGTGACCGTCAAATCCGCGGCCCTGAAGCGGCGCGCCGATCTCTGCCTTTATGTGCCGCCAGATGCACAACCGGCGGGGCCTCTTCCGCTCGTCATCCTGCTGCATGGTGTTTACGGCAGCCACTGGGCCTGGCTTTTCAAAGGCGGCGCCCACAAGGTTCTCGACCGCCTGATCGCAGAGGAAAATCTGCCACCCATGATGCTGGCCATGCCCTCCGACGGCCTGTGGGGAGATGGTAGCGGTTATGCTTGTCATGCAGCAGCAGACCATCACCGCTGGATCATTGAGGAAGTCCCTGCTGCCGCTCAATTGGTGGACCCTCGCGTGGCTCGGGCACCTCACTTTATCGCCGGGCTCTCCATGGGCGGCTACGGGGCCTTGCGCCTGGGGGCGCTGCATGCGGAGAAATTCGCCGCCATCAGCGCCCACAGCAGTTGCACGGACATCGCCCACCTGCAGGGCTTCGTGGAGGAAACTGCGGATCAGTATGAACTCACGGAGGACTGGCCTTTATCCGTCATCGAATGCCTGAAGCTCAATGCCCATCGCCTGCCACCTTTGCGCTTTGACTGCGGCAGTGACGACATCCTCATCGAGCATAACCGCAGCCTGCATCGGCAACTGAGAGAGGGTGGCATTCTTCATGTGTATGATGAATTCAGCGGTGGCCATACCTGGGATTACTGGCATGAGCATCTGGCGGACAGCCTGCGCTTTTTTGGCAAAGCTCTTGGTTAGGCTAAAACTGATCCGTCGCCAGCAGCACCAGCGTGCAGGCTTCCTCCACCTGGATGCCTGCTGCGGAGAGTCGGCCCTGCAGTTCGGGATTTTCCGAGCCAGGATTGAAAATGATCCGCTTCGGTTTCAGCGCCGTGAGCTTGTCGCCAAGACCTGCTGAGATGGCCGGACCGACGTACATCGTCACCGTGTCCACAGCACCGGTGATGCCGGAGACATCGGAATGGACCGGAAGTCCTTCGATCTCCTTCAGCCGGGGATGCACCAGCACCACTTCATGCCCGTGGCGACGCAGCGAAACCAGGGCCTTGTGGGCATAACGATCGGGTTTGTCACTGGCACCGACTATCAAAACACGTTCGTGGGTTTTCATGGCTGTTTGGAATCGTCTTCATCCAGGTGAAACAAATGCAGCGCCCGATGGGCCGCCGGAGCCAGGACGATGCCCATCACCGAGATGAACACCAACCCGCTGAAAAGAGCATACGCACTGGCAAAGAGCTTGGCACCATCTGTCTTCAATTCCCCCATGGGTCCCATCCCGCCCAGGATCATGGAGGCATTGAGAATGCTGTCCACCCAGCTCATCTCAGCGATCCAGTGATAGCCCAAAACGCCGATCAACAACGCCAGCCCAGCCAGGAGCATTGCAAGACAAAAAAACTTAAGCACCCGCCAGGCAAAGACGTAACGAGAAGCAAGAGGGGATACACGTGACTCAAACATGTGGTATCGTGGAATTGTCTGAAAAAAATAGATCGACTATGGCTGACGTGACAATCCTGTCGGCAAGGAAACTGACAAGAGTCTTGAATGCGATCCTGGCCTTGTCTATGCTATCGATGATATTCACGGAAAGCCTTGGGCTTTCCACCGCTCTTTGAAAATTTCCCATGAGGAGAGACTTCCCATCTCCTCTTCCCCTTTCCTGCAGTGTTCGTTATCGAGCTGTAATGGTCCGGCCCGTTTTTATGACATCGGGAGCCGCGTGACCTGGGATGTCTTGTCATGCCTTCACTGGAAGACAGCGCCCTTGTTCATGGGTTCCCACCTCGTCGCCCTTGGGATACGAGACCTTCAGACCGGACGGCACAACGTGGGACTCAAAGCGCCCTGGCATTTGTCCGGGGCGCTTTCTTTTTACTCGGGACAAACGGCTGCACTTTATGCTAAACAGGCCATGTTATGGCAAAGAGTCCCTTTCAAGCTCAAGCATCCTTCCTCGCCCAAGTGGCGGAAGGACAGCACTTTGGCCTGCTCTTTGAGGATCTTCCGGGAGTGTCCTTCTTTGCCAAGAATCAAGACTTTGAATTCATTGCAGCCAACCGTCGTTTCTGGAGGCGTTTCGGTTTCCAATCGGAGTCTGAGCTGATTGGCAAGACGGACTTCGACCTCTTTCCAGAGCAACTGGCGCGCAATTACCGGGCCGATGATGAGGAGATCATGGCCACCGGTGAACCCAAACGCAAAATCGTGGAACCCTTTTTCAATCAGCAGGGTTTACCCGACTGGTTTTTCACCAATAAGAGGCCCATTCGCTCCGTCACCGGCGCAGTGATTGGCATCATGGGCATCATTGAAAACTATGCCGCCGCCAGTGCGGTCAAGACGCCCTACTTTCAGCTCGACCGCGCGGTGAATCATATCCGCGAACACTTCCGGGAATCCATCTCCGTGACGGATCTGGCGGCCATGGCCGGCCTATCTGTGAGGCAATTCAACCGGCTGTTTCAGCAGGTGTTTCAGAGCAGCCCCCGCACCTTTCTCATCAAGACGCGCATTCAGGCCGCCTGCCAGGAACTGCGCCACAGTGACCGGGATCTCAGCGAGGTGGCGGCACATTCCGGTTTCTGTGATCAAAGCGCCCTAACTCTGCATTTCCGCAAACAGATGGGCACCACACCCTCGCGGTATCGGAAAGGTCACCGGCACAGGGCGGCCGAGGCTCCCGATGACTGAGTTTCGTTTCCATAGGCCATCATTTATGCGGTTTTGGCCATGATTTGATTTTTCCATCCGCTTTGCAGTTGTTGAGCCTGGGCTTTGAGACAGCATCGCGCCGCATGAACCACGGCGAATTTTTCCCCACCATCCCCCGCATCACCTTTGAAGGACCCAAGTCCCGCAATCCCCTGGCCTTCAAACATTACAACGCGGAGGAACTGGTGGGCGGCAAGTCCATGAAGGACCATCTTCGATTCGGCTGCGCCTACTGGCACACGATGCGCAACGGTCTGGCCGATCCCTTTGGCGGACCGACAGCCCAGCGCCCTTGGGATGACGGCACGGACTCCGTGGCCAATGCGCAGAAGCGTGTCTGGGCGATGTTTGAGTTCATGCAGAAAACGGGCATTGAGTACTACTGCTTCCATGACCGCGATGTGGCCCCGGAATTGAACGATCTGGCCAAGTCCAACGCGGCCCTCGATGCCGTGGCGGATGAACTGGAGAAGGCGCAAAAACAAACGGGCTTCAAGCTGCTCTGGGGCACCGCCTGTCTGTTCTCGCATTCCCGCTACAATCAGGGTGCCGGCACCTCTCCCTATGCCGATGTGTTCGCCTATGGTGCAGCGCAAATCAAAAAGGCCATTGATGTGACTCACCGCCTCGGTGGTGAAGGGTACACCTTTTGGGGCGGTCGTGAAGGATACGCCACCCTCTGGAACACGGACATGAAACGCGAGCTGGATCACCTGGCCCGCCTGCTGCACATGGCCGTAGATTATAAAAAGAAGATCGGCTTCAAAGGTGCCTTCTATATCGAGCCAAAACCGCGTGAACCCTCCACGCACCAGTATGATTCGGACGCCGCCGCCTGCCTCAATTTCCTGCGTGAGTATGGTTTGTTAGGCGAGCTTTCCCTCAACCTGGAAACCAACCACGCCACGCTGGCGGGTCACACCATGATGCATGAAATGCGCGTGGCGCGTGAAGCAGGCGCCCTGGGTTCCATCGATGCGAATACAGGCGATGAACTCATCGGCTGGGACACCGACCAGTTCCCCACCGACATCTACCTGACCACCCAGATCATGATCGAGCTTCTGCGGGCGGGTGGCTTCACCACAGGCGGATTGAACTTCGATGCTAAAGTGCGCCGTGAATCCTTCGAGCCTGAAGATCTCTTCCACGCTCACATCGGCGGCATGGATGCCTTTGCCCGTGGTTTGAAAATCGCCCACGCCATCATCGCCGACGGTCGCCTGGATGACTTTGTGAAAGCCCGCTATGAAAGTTACGACTCAGGCATCGGTGCCCGCATCGAATCCGGCAATGTCACCCTGGAGGAATTGGAAGCTTACACCCTTTCCAAAGGTGAACCTTTGACCAAAAGCGGACGCCAGGAGATGATCGAAAATCTCATCAACGAATTCATCTGAAGCCGGGGGGCAGGTTAGGGGCCGTCGGTTTTCAGCCCGGCCCCCATCACCTCGTCGGCGATTTTTGAGAACTCGGCTTCCTTCTCCGTGCCAATCGCCTTGTAAGCATCCCAGCCGAGTTTGTGCGCTCCAGTCTCGGTAATGATGCCGAGACGCAGGCCGCCCTCCTGCACAGGCATGTCGTGGTAACGATGCAGATGAAACGCCTCGATGCTCTTCAGCGGCCGAATCTGGCGGAACATGTAGATCAAACCTGCCACCTGACGACGCTGATCTTCCAGACTGAGCGTGGGGGTATTGAATCCCTGCTCCGAGAGCAAGATACCACGCGGCTCTCCGGCAAAGTGAAAACGCGGCTGATCCAGAAACGCGGGCAGAACGGCAATGTTCTTGGGCGTGATGTAATGCGTGTCGAAATCATTCGTTAGGCCTTCATCCTTCCATGCATCGGGATTGCGAAGATCCCGGGGATACGGATGATAAGCCACCCCCCATTCGAAATCCCCCTCCGCACGCCCCATCTCGGCGAACATCTCCAAAATATCTCGCACCACATAGGTGCCGCTGCCGCTGCTCTTTTGCGCCCAATGATGGGTGAGTGAGACAAAAACACGTGCATGGGGATCAAACAGACGCGCCGTGTGATACATCAGGCGGGCGGAGCGCATGTACGTCTCCAGATAACGGGCCAGGGGCTGCGCTCCCATGTTCGTCCAGGTTGCCCCCTGATCGATCTCATTGTGCATGATCCAGTTGCTCACCCGACCGCAGGAACCATCCGCACGGGACCAGCGCTCAGCCATGAGATGCAGGGCAGCGCGGTAAAGCTGAGCCGGATCTTTCGCGGTCAGATTGGGGATGGAATAGATTCCCCTCACCTCCGCCTCCGGGTGAGTCATCGCCGTCTGCGGCGCACCATCGGGTCCGCGCCCGTTCCCAACCAAAAGGATGGCACTGACGATGATATCCCGTGCGGCCAGATGCCGCAGCGTGGTATCGTGGTTTTGCAATTGCCGTTCGTTCAAATGATAAGTTAGGCCTTCGAATTTCCAGGGGACCCAACCCGATGCGGGTGTATCGCGGATCAGGGAATGCAAAACCATATTCACCGTGGCATGACGCAGCCCCAGATCAAAGAGTTCATGATCGGCATTGGCTATCGCGGGCACGCCGATGCCCTTCTGATGCGGCGCACTGAGACGTGGCAACTGGCGTCCGACCGCCGGACCATAAGCCGTCGGCCAACGTGCGGTGGAAGCCCAAGCGCCCTCCTTATTGACCAAACGCCAACGCCACACGGCGCGGTCACGCTGAGTATCATCCACGCGCGGAATATTCAACCGAAAGACCCCGCTGGTATCCGGCTGAACCTCCGCCATCACTCGGTCTTTCGCGGCTTTGTAGGAGACCTCTTCCGGCATTATACCCACAAGCTTCGTCGGTGCCTTGGCCTTGCCTACAAGCGTGATCTCTTTAGCCCCGACATGGACTGTTTCAATCGAGCCCTCATACTTGGCCCGAATATCCGCGAGGATCGCCGCAGCATCCGCTTCGCGTTCGGCCTGAATCTTTTCACGATTGGCCGCGCGGCTTCTTTCTTCCGCATTCGCTTCGCGCAGTCGAATGTGGCGAAGTTGAATCTGCGTGCCCGGATTGCCGTTGAGGGCAAAGTGAAACCGCATCTCCGGGTGTCCCGCTGCCGGCTTAACCTCCAACTGACTTAGATCAAACACGAGGGGCTGCCAGGTCTCCGCCAACGGCACAGGCAACACCTCCGCCACGGCCATGCCACCGTCCGGCACGCGATAGCGCAGCACCATTGATTCCAAACCTGAAGGTGCAAAATATTCCAAGGCCAGCACCGTGTGCTTCGCCACATCAAAATCGCCGGGCACAATCGCCGTCCAAAAATGCGGATTCCCCTCCGCCAGGGTGACCTCCAAAACTGTGTCCGCCTTGGGCTGAATCTTCAGATCCCGATGCGGTCCAAAATTCAACGGCACCTCGGCCTCCTGAGCGAAGCCTATCTGCGTCAAAAACAATATCGTGCTTAAAAGTCGAATCATGGGGCGAAAGGAACGCGTTCCATGGATGAGATCTAACCTGAAGACTCACACCAACTGCGGTGCCGCCAGGCCCATGCCATCAGCCAAACCTCCCTCGGCAGATGGGCGACCGGGGTTTTCGATGCGCCAATGTCTGGGCACTTCCCAGGGGGCAAGGGAGACACAGGCCTTGGACTTGAATTCGCAGGTCAATTGATCCGGGGTCACTCCAACACACGCGACGACATCCTGGACGCGCTCGGGATCGCGGCTGGGCTGACCATGAATGCGAACATGGCGGATGCCGGTGGCGGCGCGGATTTTATCCGCGATGGCGAAAGGGCTGAGCTTGCGACTGGCGACATTGATGCCGGGCCCCTCGCAGCCGAGGTATGAAAGCGAACTCCCGGTCATCCGCACACGATCCCAGGTGCGGTGATGACCGTGATGGAATAACTCCCCGGCCTGCACCGTGTCATATCCGAGCCCGACGGCATTGCTGCTAACGATGAAGCGCTCGTGTTCGACGCTGGCGCTGACTCCAGGTAGCAAGGTGCCCATGTCGGAAGCCTCACTGCGGGGGGACTCGGCGGCGTCGTAACTGATGGCTCCCGTCTCGCTGGTGCCATAGAGGTTGTGCAACTTCAGGTGAAAGCTTTCACGCACCTTGGCCTCCAGTTCCAGGGTCAGGGGAGATCCAGCGGAGACGGCCAGTTTCACCCGTGAAAGGTCGAGGCCGGAAATCAGCCAGGCTTTCCACATGGCAGGCACCGCAGGCAAAAAGACATGCTCATGCGTGACCAGCGCGTCCGTCATGCCGCAAGGGAAAGGCGTGGGTAACCAATGCGTGGGCAAGCCTCGCAGCAGGGTCTGCAGGACAGTCGTCGTGAGGCCAAAGCTGTGTGCGACGCTGAGGGGGGCCAGGGCCACTCCGCAGCGATCCAGGCCCAAGGCATCATACAAACGATCCACATCTGCAGCGATCTGATCGAAGGTGAAGAACTGACACCGCCTTACTCCAGAGCTGCCGACGGTTTGCTTGACCAAGGCGACGTTTCGAGGCACGCAGCAGCCGGGCACTCGACGAGAGCGGTCCTTTTCCACCACCTGCACGGGCCGCCCGGTGAGAAAACCCGCCAGCAAAGCCACCGTAATGTCCGGGCCATCCCCCTGGGCCAGATAAAAGCGCCCCAGCCGCCCGCATGTCTGCGGTGTCAAAGCGCGTGCGGCTGCCTCCAAGGCACGATAAGAGAGGGCACCTCCAGGGTGCCAGAGCGCGACTTCATCGCCCCGCGTGTTCAGGATTTCTTTCCAACGATCAGCAAACATTTGAACTCTCTGTCGCGCACGACTAAACCAGACGACGCGAAGGTTGAGCCAGGAGTGTGCCAGCCGGCCCTCGCGAGTTCAAGCCTGGGAATCCATCCCGAGGCGGTTAGCGTTACTTTCACCGTGGTCCCTGTTTCTTCCCAGCGCATTTTTGTCACCGGAGCCGGCATTGTTTCCCCCCTCGGGCTGGACTGGCAGGAAAACGAGGTTTCTTTTCGTGCCAATCGCATGGCGTTCCGCCCGGTGACGATGTTCGATGTCAGTGAGCGCATCGCCAAAACTGCCGCACATGTGGATCTGCCGACGGAGCGCCTGTTTCTGAAGACCCCTCGGCGGCGTGAGCATCTCATCGATCGTGGAACAAAGATGCTGTTGCTGGCGCTGCGCGAGACTTTGGCCATGGCGAAGCTGTCCGGTTTGCAAGGTGTGGATGCCATCATCATCGGCACCTCGGCAGGGGCCATGGGCATCGGCCAAGAATACTTTCGCCACGCAGCCGATAGCCCCGCTAAGATCCCAGGGCAAATTTCACGCCTCGAGTTTTACCAACCTCAGCGTCAACTCAATGCCATCGCCATGGAGTATGACTGGCATGGACCGATGATCCTGGTCTCCAATGCCTGTGCCAGCGGGGCCAATGCCATCGGCGATGCCATGGCCATGATCCAGACAGGCAAGGCCAAACGAGTCATCGCAGGTGGCTACGATGCCATCGCGGAGCTGGTCTATGCAGGCTTTGACACCCTGCGCGCCCTCGCACCCAGCGGCATCCCGCGTCCCTTTGATGCCGCGCGTGACGGCCTGGCTCTCGGTGAAGGAGCCGCCCTGGTTCTTTTGGAAAGTGAAGAGGCGGCGGCGGAACGAGGTGCCGATGCCTTTGCCGTAGCAGCCGGATACGCTACCGCCACCGACCTGCATCACCTGACGCAGCCCGACCCTGAAGGTAAAGCGGCTATCCGAACGATGACAGGGGCCTGTGCCATGGCGGGCATCGCCCCGCATGAAGTCAGCTATATCAACTCCCACGGCACCGGCACCCCCTACAACGACGTGGCGGAGGCCAGCGCAGTGAAAGCCTGGGCAGGCGAAGCGGCGGCGAAGATCGCCTTGAGCTCCACGAAGTCTGCGATGGGGCACCTTCTCGGGGGAGCAGGGGCGGTTGAGGCCGTGATCTGCCTCATGGCGATGCGCGGCCAATGGATGCCAGGAAGTCTGAACATCCGGGAAACCGATCCCGCTGTGTGCTTCGACCTCGTCCACAGCTTCCGCGAAGCTCCGGTATCTGTCGCCCTAACCAACAGTTTCGGATTCGGTGGCACCAATGCCACCCTCGTTTTTACACAATGCGAGCGCCCTCATCCGCAAGCTGCGAAAACGGCATCACCGATATCAAACACTGAACTTCGTATCTCAGGTATCGGGGCGGTATCCCCTGCCGGGTGGAGTTCCTCCGCACTGCTGGAGGTGGTTTCACATCAAACCTCCTTACCCACCGATAACTGCACACGCACCGTCGGCACCCGAGAGTGGGATTGCCAAGTTCATCACGCTCCACCGGTCCCTTTGGATCGCCTGCCGAAGTTTCCACGCCTGCGCCGCGCCAGCCCGATCACAAAATTCACCATGGCCGCTGCGCTGGAGGCCCTGGAACAAGCCGGGTTTCCACAGGGACAGGGGGCAGGTCGTTTGGGCATGGTCCAACTCATGTTCAACGGCTGCGTGCAATTCAGCGGGAAGTTTTACCATGAAGTCGTGGAGACGCCCGCCCTGGCCAGCCCGCTAATCTTTCCAGAGACCGTTTACAATGCACCCGCCTCCCATGTCGCCGCCTACCTGGGAATGGATGGTCCGGCAACGACGCTCATTGGTGAATCCAGCGCCATCGTCGAGGCCCTGAACATGGCCCACACCTGGCTGCTGCAAGGGTTCGTGGACCATGTCCTGGTCATTGGCTCTGAAGAATGTGATTGGTTAGGTGCCGAGGCCGTGAATTACTATCACCCCGACCTGAAAGGGGGTGAAGGTGCCGGAGCGCTCTTGCTCAGCCTAAACGGCCCCGGTTTAAAACTCACTCACACGCCTGCACTGGCCTTTCATCATGAGGCGGAAAAAGCCGCGCATCTGAAAGACCTTGCCTCGCAACCTACCTTCAACCGACCTCTCCACATCTCCGGCCAGTGCGGCATCGCCTTGCTGGATCATACGGAAATCGACGCCGGTTCCCCAAGCTGCATCCAACATCACCCGCGCGCCATACTCGGCGAAACCATGGGGGCAGCAGGGGCTCTGCAACTTGTCCTTGCCGCAGCCTTGGCGAAGCAATCCGGTGAAGCTGTATCCGTGACCCTGCCAGGCAGTTTATGCGCCGCCTATGGCGTGATGATCGAGAGCTAGCTTCACCATTGGGCAAGGACTCTTGCAATACTTGTCCTCATCAGCACGTCATGGTTTGCTGCATCTCTTTCAGCCAATCATGACAGTTCATCACACCCCTCTTCTCATCGTCTGCCTTGCCGTGGCAACGACCGCCTTTGCCCAAAAAGCCCCCGATGTCTCCAAGCTTGACCCCGCCATGGGTGTCAACAAGAAGGCCGCCGACAACCTGGACTGGCATGCCGTGACGACCTGGGGAGTGGAAGGCCGCATCCTGCCAGACCAAAAGCGGCTGCGCTGGTTTGATCGCCTGCCCGCCAGTGCCGAGGGCAAAGTGACCTCCGCTGTTTGGAATCTCAGCCGTGACAGCGCAGGCATGATGGTGCGCTTCAAGACCGATGCCGAAGCCATCAGCGTGCATTACAAGCTGAGCAAGGACCGCCTCGCCCCACCCAACATGCCTGCTACGGGGGCAAGTGGCATCGACCTTTACGCACGCAATGACCAGGGTCAGTGGAAATGGGTGATGGTCACCAAACCCACAAAGCAAGAGATCAAAGAAGAGATCATCAAAGGTCTGGCTCCTGGCTACCGCGAATACGCCGCCTATCTCCCGCTTTACAACGGGGTCGAAACTCTCAGCATCGGTGTTCCCAAAGGCAGCAAGTTCGAGAAGCTCACTCCTCGTGAAAAGCCCATCGTTTTCTACGGCACCAGCATCACCCATGGAGCCAGTGCCAGCCGCCCGGGCATGGTCCACACCGCCATCCTTGGCCGTCGTTTTGACATGCCTGTGGTGAACCTCGGCTTCTCTGGCAATGGTCGTATGGACAAGGAAGTGGGAGACTACCTGGTGCAACTGGATGCCGCAGTCTTTGTTATCGACTGCCTGCCCAACATGCAACCGGCACTGGTGACCGAGAAGTGCATTCCCTTGGTCAAACAACTGCGTGCCGCCAAGCCTGAGACCCCCATCATCTTGGTGGAGGACCGCCGCTTCACCAATGATTGGATCACCCCTGCCAAAAAACAGTTTCACACCGACAACCACGCCGCCCTGAAAGCCGCCTACGACACTCTGATCAAACAAGGCGTAAAAAACCTCCACTACATCCCCGGTGATCATCTTTATGGCGACGATACCGAAGGTGCCACCGATGCCTCTCACGCTAGCGACCTCGGCTTTATGCGCCAAGCCGATATCTTCGAGCCGGTGATCCGCAAAGCGCTGGGCCGATAAGTTTGTCATTTCTGCTCAAAGATGGCAATCCGCACGTCGCGGATTGCCATTCGTCGTTAAACGGTTGAGTTGTTTTTACCCACGATGCACGGATTTAACTCCGCGCTTAGCGCCATCATGCTGCGCTGCTTTTTCAGAACGAAGTTTCAGCGTGTGACGCAGGTTCGCTCTGACCTCAATGAGCGCTTCATCAAAGGTATAGCCATCTCCTCGAAGTTGTATATCCGGGCCGGGGATTTTCAAAGTCACGGTGATCCGGTAGCGATACGGGGCATTCACGGGCTCCTCGACCAGAGCAGTGGCGTCAGAGACCGCCTTGTGCTGTCGGGCTTCCAAAAACAGGGCCTGAAGTTTTTCCTCCCACTCGGGACGAGCATCGCAACCGAAGTACTGAATGTGTGTGATCATGGTGGATGTATCTATGTTATCGACTCGCCTTCGAGCCATATAAAAGAAACGACCAGGTTCCGCCCATACGACATTCCAAGGCTACCCGGTCTTTGTAACCCCTCGGGCCATCTGCGTTGATCTTTGTCTTCGCAGAAACGAAAAAAACGTTCAGTGTGTTCACATGTCCTGGTTGCCTGAATCAAAGGATCACCTCCCTCTCACCTGGTGGAAGGGAAATCCTATCTACCTTTCCGCCATGCTGGCCCTGGGCGGTGTGGCCAGCATGATCCTGACAACGATCCTCATGGCTGCCGCGCCTGGATCTTTGCAATACCTGATCTTCACCTTCGAGGGCCTCACCCAACTGCGGGTCTGGACCCCCGTCACGTATGTCCTGGTCAATGGCCCTAGCATCTGGCTCCTCCTCGGCTGCTTCATGCTCTGGCGCTTTGGCGAATCCGTGGAACGCCACCTGGGACGCAGCAGCTTTGTTCGAATGCTCGTCATCTTGCTTCTCGTTTCACCACTTTTAGTTAGTCTAGCCGGCCTTTTGGGATCGTCTCGCGGTTGCTCTGGTCTTTATCAATTGGAGTTCGGGGTTTTCATTGCTTTTGCGACCCTCTACCCTCGTGCTCAGATCTCACTCATCTTATTCACTCTCGAGGTCTGGATACTGGCCGCTGTCTTTGTTGGCATCTCAGCCCTTTCCTCGATTGCCGTTCGGGACTGGATTTCTTTGATGATCTTGATGGGACAAGCCGGCACCGCCTTTGCCTACATTCGCTATGAACAGGGCATTTTGAAACTGCCTGAGATCCCCACTTTCAAAGCCACTCCCCCGGCCACTCGCAGCCGTGTCAGCGTCACTCCCGCTCCTGCGGCCAAGCCCAAAAAGAACAGCCCCGCCGTGGATGACATCCTGGACAAAATCAGCCGCGAGGGAATGCAGAGCCTCACGGCGGAAGAGCGGCGCATCCTCGATCAAGCCAGTGAAGATCTGAAGCGTGGACGCTGAACTTTTCATGCCTTGAGTCGTGCAACGAATTCCGTAAAGCCGACAGCCTGCTTGCTCAATCGTTCGACTAAACTCGCATCCGTCAGCTCGCCATCTTTCAACACCTGTCCGATCCCGGTAATAAACACCTTGTTGGGATAAACGTGCGCGTTCCGATACCCCAGGATCATCTGTAACTGCTCCACGGAGCGCAGCGCACCCCACATCCCAGCGGCCAAGCCCACAAAACACACCGGCCAGTTTTCAAAGCTTTCAGGAAAGGGCAGCATGTCGATGAAATACTTCAGCACTCCCGGGAAACTGCCATTGTATTCAGGTGTCACGATCACCACGCCGTCACTGCCCAGGATCGCCTCGGCAAAGGGGGCGAATGAAGCCGGTTTCTCAGCATAAGATTCAGGCGAAAAAATCTCCGGCGGCAGGTCCGAAAGATCCAGTACCTGACAGGGAACGCCTAGAGCATTTTAAATATTTGTGTAGCCATTTGAGCAAAGTATGTTAGGCGTGGTTGCATGGCAGCCCTGTCCCTTGATTTACGCAACCGCATTGTCAGCGCCTACCTCGGCGGTGAAGGCACCCGC